>ERZ773359.1309-NODE-1309-length-34905-cov-55.103443_pt1 | contig 34905 bp, 56 predicted proteins | sample MGYA00374955_ERZ773359 | MGnify/ENA primary metagenome ERZ773359 (study PRJEB29098, sample SAMN04486028) | biogas fermenter metagenome | study: EMG produced TPA metagenomics assembly of the Biogas fermentation microbial communities from Germany - Plant 4 DNA1...
GAGAAACAGCAAAGCAATTCGGAGTATCTAAGTCTACAACTCATAGAGATTTAACGGAAAGATTGCCAAGGATAAATCCAGTTTTATATGAACAAGTCAATAACATCCTAGAGAAAAATAGACAGGAAAGGCATATGAGGGGCGGTATTGCTACCAAAGAAAAATTCAAAGGAATGAAATCAGATAAAAAAATAACAAAATTGTCTTAGAATAAACGGAGGGATGTAAAGATGAATAATGTGGTACTTATAGGTCGTCTTTGTGCTGACCCAGAACTTAGATATACGCCATCTGGTGTTGCTACTTGCAGTTTTAGATTAGCAGTTGACAAAGGTTTGTCCAAAGACAAAAAGCAAGAAATGGAAAGTAAAGGACAGCCAACAGCAGACTTTATAAATATCGTTGTTTGGGGCAAGCAGGCAGAAAACTGTGCTAACTACTTAGCTAAAGGTAGGTTAGTAGCAATACAAGGAAGGTTACAAAGTAGAAGCTGGGAAACAGAAAACGGAAAAAGATACGCCACAGAAGTGGTAGCCAATCAAGTACAATTCCTAGAGTGGGGAGAAAAAGATAATGACATACCAGATGGGTTTAGTCCAGTAGAGGACGATAATATACCTTTTTAGGGGGTGAATAAAATTGCAACTTATAAATGACCATTTTCAAAACTTCAAAAGGTATAACATACCAAAAGCACAGTTAATTATAGCAGATATTCCATACAACATAGGCAAAAATGCTTATGCTTCTAATCCTCAATGGTACAAAGATGGAGATAACAAAAAAGGAGAAAGCGAATTTGCTGGTAAGCAATTCTTTGATACAGATAGTGACTTTAGAATAGCAGAATTCATGCACTTTGCCCATAGAATGCTAAAAAAAGAACCTAAAGAAAAAGGACAAGCAGGTTGCATGATAGTATTCTGTGAATTTGAACAACAGTTCATGTTAATAGAGAAGGCAAAAGAGTACGGATTTAACAATTATATCAATCTAGTATTTAGAAAAAACTACTCACCACAAGTTCTAAAGGCGAACATGAAAGTAGTTGGCAATTGTGAATATGCGATACTTCTTTATAGAGATAAATTACCAAAATTTAGGAATGGCGGAAAAATGATTTTTAACTGCATGGATTATATTAGAGATAATGAAACACCAAAGATACATCCTACTCAAAAGAGTATTCATGTTATTAAAAGACTAATAGAATTATTTACTGATGTAGGAGATGTAGTTATAGACCCAGTAGCAGGTAGTGGAGTTACATTATTAGCTGCTGAACAGCTAGGAAGGAAGTCATATGGATTCGAAATTAAAAAACAATATGTAGAAGATTTTTATGAAAAACTAGCGAACAATGTACAAAGAACTTTCTTTCAATTAGAGCTAGAAACTAAACAGCTTGCTAAGAGAAATGTAAGGTAGAAGGGGGATTAACATGGATAAATTTAGAGAGGAATTAATAAAAGGCATTGTTGAAGTAGCCCAAGAAACAGGATTAAGTGTCAATCAATGTATTATGGAAGCGGTAAAAATGTTAAGGTAGCAAATGAAAGAGCAGTATAAAAAACAATTAGAAACTCAAATGTTTAGGGGGTGGTAAAGTGATACGAGCATGGCGAATGTGGAAATCTAGGACAAACCTTAGCAGTGGTAAATTCTTGAAATATTACATCTATGACAGAGTACTTATAAGACCAAAGAGGAAGGTGAAAAAGTGGCTAAAAAGATAAATAGCAGAGAGAAGGGAAAAGCAGGAGAAAGAGAATTTGCAGCACTATGCAGGAAATATGGATTTGAAAATGCAAGACGTGGGCAGCAGATAGAAAGAGATGAACTAGGCAGGTTTGTACGAAATGAGAATAAATATGTTTTTAAAGGGGATATAGTAGAGTGTTATCACAAAGGAGAAAAAATATTCATTATATCTGCCGAAGATTATGATTTAGTGAAAGAACAACATTGGTATTTAGGACAGAATGGATATATTTATAGCAGTGGAACCCAAGTTTTATTGCATAGATATATCATGAAGCCACCTAGTGGGTATATAGTTGACCATATTAATAGGAATAAGAGAGATAATAGAAGGGAAAATTTAAGATTAGCAAATAAATCTTTAAATGCCTTTAACTCAAAGATATACAAGAATAATAAAAGTGGCGTAACTGGAGTATATTTCAGAAAAAATACGAAAAAGTGGACAGCCGAAATTAAAGTTAATTATAGAAAAATATGTCTAGGATGTTATGAAACTAAAGAAGAAGCAATAAATGCACGCAAAAAAGCAGAACAAAAATATATTAATTGGGAGGAGGTTAACAATGGGTAAAATAAATTCTAAAAGAAAAGGGAAAAAAGGAGAACTTGAATTTTCAAATTTGTGTAAAGAGCATGGTTTTAACACAAGGAGGTCGCAACAATATTCAGGAATAAATGGCGATGCAGATGTTGTAGGGCTTGAAGGAATACATATAGAAGTGAAACGAGTTGAAAGACTTAATATAGATGAAGCAATGAAACAATCCATAAGAGATAGCAAAGAAGGAGAAATACCTATAGTAGCACATAGAAGAAATAGAGAAGAATGGAAAGTGACTATGAGGGCGGAAGATTGGTTTGAAATGTATAAAGCTTGGAGGGATAAAATGGGATAAAAGCTCTTGAGAAAAAAGAAAAGAGAGTAGTTATAGAAGTTATCCCATACAGAAATTTCAAAGAAAAAATTGCTATAACAAAAAAATTTTATGGCAAAGCAAAGATAGAAATTTACAAAGGTTTTGTATATATAGAAAGAGCAATATAAAAGGAGGTGATTAAATGACTTGGGGAGGTAATCACTCACTAGAAGTGACTAAAAAAGAGTATATAGAGCAAATACAAGAAATGACAGGTAAGAAAAATACAATATTTCTAAGGAGTTTAGATAAGAAGGAATTAAAGCGACTTAAAGAAATGATAGAGGAAGCTAGATACAGAGCTATAGATGAGTATAGGAAAGGAGTGGCAGAGCTTGAGCAATCAAGAAATGAGAACGTTTAAAACAGGCGCTAAAAGAAGCATAGAGGAAGGGAAAGGTCGTTACGACCTCCTTCCTTGGGATGCAATACATGAGCTTGCGAGACATTGTGAAAGAGGGGCAAAAATTTATGGAGAAAGGAACTGTGAAAAAGGAATACCAATGAGCTCACTTCTTGATAGTGCTATCAGGCATCTATCATGCTACATGAGAGGGATGGACGATGAACCACATTTGGTAGCAGCTATGTGGAATATAGCATTTGCAATATGGACTGAGAAAAATAAACCAGAGATGCAGGATATACCTACTAGAATCAAAGAAGGTGATTAGATGACAGTATGGAAGTATGAAGAATATAGTCAATTTGCAAGATTATTAGCCAGGACAAAAACCAAAGAAGAGATAATTAAAGAAATAAAGCAAATAAATAAAGAACTTGAGAAGGCAACAAAATCACATTTAAGAGCGATAAAACAAAGTACATCTATGCAAAGCAATTCTCAGAGAAGGGCTCAAGCGGGGAATTTAGTAGCAGGATTAGGGGAAAGAAAGATGGCGTTAGAAAATGCACTAGAGATACACAAATACTATCCTGAAAAGTGCAAAAGAAATGTTTAAGAGGGACAACTATGGAGTTAAATAGAAAGTTTACAGAGACAAAAAAACAAAGCATAAGAAATAAGAAGGGAAGTGAGGTGAAGGATAATGCAAAATTATTATTACCAAGTGCTTATAGATAGAAAAGTTTTTCCGTATGAAGGCTGTAGAATATGGAACAAAGAAAGTGCAGAAGTATATCTAAAACAAGCCAAAACAATCGTAAAAACACACGTTGATTACAAATATAAAAATTGCAAGGTTGAATTAGTGAGAATGGAAAGCGGGGGAATAAAGGATGAGTAAGATGAACGACATATTCCAAGTGGATTACCTGCCAGAGAAAAAAGAAATAAGAATCAATCTTCCTGAAGAAGTATGGAATATCATTGATACTGTAACCCTAACAAGATTACTTCAGGAAGAATTGGTCGTTGAAAAGCAAAAGGAAGGCAAGGGTGATGTGAGATGAAAACAGTATCCACCACATCACATAGCAAAAAAGGAGATGATGCCAAATGATGCTAGACAAAATGCAAATAGAAAAGATTATAAACTTAAACAACCAGTTAAATGAAGATATAGGAAAATTACAAATAGAAAACGATGTATTATTAGCTAAAAATAATCTATTACAAGAAGAAAATGAAAAGCTAAAATCAGAACTTAGAGGTAAGGAAAATGAAATAAATGACTTAAAAGAAAGAATAGCATATTTAAAACAATTTAAACCTAAAGAAAAAGATATACCAATTAGGCAAGGATAATGAACATTACAAGTAAAATGTGAATTAAACAGGGAGAGGAAGGGGGCAATACATTGAAGTTTAATTGTGAGATAGATAACATTAAAACCCTCAAAAAAGGCATGAAAATAACACTAGCTATAGACAACAAACAAACCATAGAAGTAATGAAACATATATATAATTTTATGGATAAGCCTATCATTGTTGAATTGCTTATAGACGAGAAAGAGCAGAAGGAAAGACTAAAACAAATCACACCAGAACAGAGAAAGAAGATATATGCAATTTTGAGAGATATAGAAGCCTATACAGGAGAGAATATAGAAAAGATAAAAGCAGACACAAAAGCAAGCTTTATTAGTGTAACAGAGTATGAGGAATTTAGCCTAAGTAATTGTAGCAAGGAGTTAGCAGCGGATTATATCGAATACCTGATTAGGCTAGCATTTGAAATAGGTGTACCTCTATCAGAAACCCCAATAGAAGGAATGGATAATATAGAAAACTACCTAAAGCTATGCTTAGACCATAGAAAGTGTTGTGTATGTGGAGCTGATGGAGAAATCCATCATGTCGATACAATTGGCATGGGTAGAGATAGAACAAAGGTAGATGATAGTCAATATAGGAAAATGTGTTTATGTAGAGAACATCACACCGAATATCATACTATTGGCCCTGAAGAATTTGAGAAAAAATACCATGTATATGGCATTGTTTGGGAGGAATAGAAAGTATGAAGATTAAGGACAAATATTATAGAAGCGTTGAAAAGCTACTTTACAATTACAATATGCTTAAAATCAATATAGAGATATTAAATCATCAGCTAGAAGAACTTAAAAAGGAAGAAGGAATGAAGGGGGTTGCTTATGATGATGTGAAGATAAGTGAAACAAATAAATTTCATAGTCAAACAGAAGAGACGGCTATAAATAACATTGAACTAGAAAAACTGATTAATAAGAAAAAAGAAAAGTTACAAAGGAAGCTAGATATGTTAGATAAACTAACAGAAGGACTTAATAAAGTAGAAAGGGAGATAATAAGAATGTACTACATAGAGGGGAAGCAATGGTGGCAGATAGCTTATGAAGTGAAATATAGTGAAAGGCATTGCAGAAGAATAAGGTCGGAAGCAATATGTAAATTAGCAGTAGGGCTATATGGTGAAGAAGTAATAGAATGATGTCCGTTTTATGTCCTTGATATAGCATAAAATAGCATGATATAATTAAAATGTAAAAGTGCATAGATAGAAAAGGACTTATCAAGTCGGCTATCGAAAATCTCACCTTTCCCCTTTCAGGTGAGATTTTTTTATTGGGGTGATAAATGTGAAACACTACAAAGGGAAGATGCCGATAAGAGATAAGGAGTTAATAAACCTTATGGAAGAAAGAGATAGAATTGAAGTGGGAACAGAAGTAACATATAAGCAATACATATACAAGGTAAAGAAGATAAAAGGCAATAAAGTAGTTTGGGATAGAATATTGAAGTGCGACAAATGTGCGTGGGCTAAATGGACAGGCGATAGGTATTATTGCTTATTTCCTGTATGTATAAAATAAATTAATATGGTTGACTGCGATATGCAGTAGGGAAGGAATATTTTATTTATTTTATTATGGCAGGGTTTCCTTTTTACCCTGCCTACATTACATATAGGCATAGTTTAATAGGCAAAATGTCGGTCTCCAAAACCGAAGATGCAGGTTCGAGTCCTGTTGCCTATGCCATATTAATGAGATGATATTTATGATTATAGGAAAATTGTTTATAGTATATATGGGAAACATGGGGCAGGTGGGAGAAAAAAAGAGCTAAAGCGATAATTTAGGAAGGGGAGTAGAATGGGGAAGCTAAAGATTGAATATATGAATGTTAATGATTTAATACCATATATAAATAATCCAAGAATTAATGACGAGGCAGTTGATGTAGTAGCAGCAAGCATAAAAGAATTTGGGTTTAAAAATCCTATATTAATTGATAAAGAAAATGTAATAATTGCAGGGCATACAAGGTTAAAGGCAGCGAAGAAGTTAGGATTAAAAGAAGTGCCTACTATAAAGATTGAAGACTTAACAGAAGCGCAAATAAAAGCTTTTAGGATTGCAGATAATAAAACAAGTGAATTTTCGGAATGGGACTTTGAACTATTAGAGATAGAGCTAGAAGGCTTAAATGACGAGTTTACGGGTTTTGACATGAAAGAACTAGATGATATGTTTTCTGATGATGAAGAAGTAATAGAAGTAGAGGAAGATGATTTTAATAAAGAACCACCTGAAGAATTAATAAGCAAAAAAGGAGATATATGGCTGCTAGGAAATCACAGGTTAATGTGCGGGGATGCGACAAAAAAAGAAGATGTGGAGCGGTTAATGGACGGGAAGAGGGCAGATATGGTGTTCACAGACCCGCCTTATGGCATGAAAAAGGAAAAAGATGGAGTATTAAATGATAACCTAAACTATGATGACCTTTTAGAATTTAATAAAAAGTGGATACCGCTGTCATTTGACAACTTGAAAGAGAACGGTAGCTGGTATTGTTGGGGAATGGATGAGCCATTGATGGATATATACAGTGAAATATTAAAACCTATGATAAAAGAGAATAAAATAACATTTAGAAATCTTATAACTTGGGATAAAGGGCACGGACAAGGGCAATTATCCGAAGATTTTAGAATGTATGCAATTGCAGATGAAAAATGCTTATTTGTGATGTGTGGGGTACAAGGCTTTAATAATAATAGTGATAATTATTTTGAAGGATGGGAGCCGGTAAGAAGTTATTTAGAAAAAGAAATAAAAAAAATAGGTGAAAGCGACCAAAAAATAGCAAATGCACTTGGTTATAAAGATGGAAGAACTGTAAACCATTGGTGGAGCAAATCACAATGGAGTTTTCCAACAGAAGAAAACATTAAAGCATTACAATAATATGCAAAAAGTAAAGGAATAAGTATTTTTGAAAATGTAAATGGAATAAAAGCAGAGTATGAAAAAATAAAAGCAGAGTATGAAAAAATAAAAGCAGAGTATTATTCAACAAGAGCATATTTTAATAACACACATGATAACATGAATAATGTGTGGCATTTTGACAGAGCAGGCAAAGAAGAAAGAGAAAGCGCAGGAGGACACGCAACGCCAAAGCCTATCGCATTATGTGCAAGAGCAATTAAGACAAGTAGTAGAGAAGGAGAGATTGTTCTTGATTTATTTGGCGGTAGTGGTTCAACCCTTATCGCCTGTGAGCAACTCAATAGAATCTGCTACATGATGGAACTAAGTGAAAAATATGTTGATGTGATAGTAAATAGATATATAAAGTTCACAGGGTCAGATGAAGATGTATTTTTAATTAGAGATAGAGAAAAAATACCTTATAAAGAAGTTAAAAAAAATGAGTAGCTTTAGAGTTAATGGTATATAGATAAGAGGTGGTGATATGAGGTGAGTAGAAAGAAAGGACCAGGCAAATACCACGATTGGATAACAGAAGAAGGCTTATTGAAAATAGAGGGATGGGCAAGAGATGGGCTTACAGATGAGCAAATAGCGCATAATATAGGCATAGCACCTTCTACTTTGTACGAGTGGAAAAAGAAATACAACATAATTGAAACTATGCTATTTATATGATATAATACATATGTGGGATAGCCCGACGGGGCGAAAGCAAGGTATTCCGAACCTTGTTTCCCGCAAACATAAAATCGGATAACACTACGGAGGTGTATTTGTTATGAAAAAAACTAAAAAAGGGAACAAGAAATACAGCTATTGGTTATCAGAGGAAGGACTAACAAAGTTGACTAATTGGGCTTTGGAGTCTTTGTCAAATGCAGAAATAGCAGAAAAAATGGATATACATCCATCCACGCTATATGAGTGGCAAAACAGATTTGAGGATATATATTCTGCTTTAATGCACGGGAAGTACCCAGAGATGGCACTGCATAAGGTGGAGTGCAAAAAAGTAACTACTGGACTAGCTAGTAATGGGAAGGTTGTAAGCGAGAATTGGTTTCTTAGAGGCGGCACAAGGGTATATAGATGCAGTATATGTAAAACGTTTGTGCCACTGAATGAATATATACCTAGTGGCTACAGGTGCAGTTCATGCGACAGAGAAATGAGCAGAGAATACAGAAGCACACTCCAAGGCAAAAGGGTTAAAAAAAGATATGCTAAAAAATATTATAAAGACAATAAAGATAAGGTTTATAGGGCAGTATACAGGAGACATAATAAAATCAAAAATAACATTTATAACTATACAGCAACCCAATGGGATAAAACATTGAAATATTTTAACTATGAATGTGCCTATTGCGGATGCACAGATGAACTAGAAAGAGAACATATAATTCCTGTGTCCAAGGGTGGGCATTACATTAGGCAGAATATAGTTCCAGCGTGCAGAGCGTGTAACGTTAGCAAATTAGATAAAGATATGGAACGATGGTACAGACAACAAGAGTTTTTTAGTGAAAAAAGATTAAAAAAAATATATGATTGGGCAAATGTTGATGATGAAACACAACAGATAGCATTATTTTAGCTGTCTGTTTTTTATTACATTAAACTTAATGTATTTAGTGATTGTGTGGTGGTGATATGAGCGTAGGCAGAAAAGGGAAATACCATGACTGGATAACAAAAGAAGGACTATTGAAGATTGAGGGATGGGCTAGAGATGGTTTAACCGATAAGCAAATAGCCCATAATATCGGGATAACAGAACAAACATTAAATAACTGGAAAAAGAGATTTCCTTCATTATTTGAGGCCTTAAAAAGAGGTAAAGAAGTAATTGATAGGCAAGTTGAAAATGCTTTACTAAAAAGAGCATTAGGTTATGAGTATGAGGAAGTTAAGCAGATTATAGAGAAAGATGAGAAGGGCAAGGATAGAAAAAGAATAGAAAAGACAATCAAGCAAGTTATCCCTGATACAGCAGCACAGATATTTTGGCTAAAGAATAGAAAGCCACATGTGTGGAGAGATAGAAGAGAGATAGAAACAAATGAGGAAGAACTAAGAAAGCTTGACAAACTAATCGAGGCGATTGATAATGCAGCTAAAAGGTAGGGGGTAGTCTTATGATTGAAAATAAAATATGCAATAAATGCAGAAAAGAACTTCCCATGACTAAAGAGTTCTTTTATAGCGATAAAGGGAAAAAAGATGGACTATCCACTTTTTGTAAGGAATGTAAAAAGCAAAGCTCCTTGAACACTTATTACAAACATAAAGATAAGTATAGAGAGCGCAAGTCAAAGTATGGAAAAGAATACTATCAAAAACATAGGGATTACTATTTAGAGGTTAATGCACAGTGGCGGAAGAATAATAAAGAGAGAATGAAGGAAACACATAAAGAATGGTACGAGAAGAACAAAGAAGATAAGTTAGAAAAAAATAGACAATGGATAAAAGAAAATAAGGAATATCACAATGAATTGAAAGAAAAATGGAAGCAAGAAAACCCAGGGTATCATAAAGAATATAGAATTAAAAATAGAGATAAGATGCAGAGAGCCAGTCGGCTATGGATGAAAAACAACCCAGAAAGGGCTAAGATAATAAGGGCTAATGCTAAAAATAGAAGAAGGGCCAGAGAGGAAAAAGTAGAAAGCACATTAACATCTGATGAATGGGAAAGCATATTAAAGAAATATAATTATAGGTGTGCATATTGTGGAAGTGGCGAAAAAATAGAAATGGATCATGTGGTGCCAATATCTAAGGGTGGTGGACATACCTTTGAAAACGTAGTGCCTGCTTGTAGAAGTTGCAATGCATCTAAAAGCAATAAGGATTTGGATGAGTGGTCAGGCTATAAGGAGGTGGTTGAGTAGTGGGTTTATCCTTATCACCAAAGCAAAAGGAATTTTGGCTTAGCGCTAATAGAAGATGGAATATTAAAAGTGGCGCCACAAGGTCAGGGAAAACCTACCTTTGAATTTGATTATTTCATTATACCTAGAAGGATAAGAGCGACAAAAGGACAAGGCTTGATTGTAATACTAGGAAATACCAAAGGTACCATTGAAAGAAATATCCTGGAACCAATGAGGAATATTTATGGACCTAAATTAGTGGGCAATATTTCAAGCAATAACACAGTTAGGTTATTTGGGAAAAAGGTATATGCTCTAGGAGCAGATAAGAAAAACAGGGTAGAGGTAATTCAAGGTGCAGGGATAGAGTACTGTTATGGTGATGAGATAACCACATGGAGCGAAGAAGTATTTCAGGTACTTAAATCAAGATTGGATAAACCTAATAGTTGTTTTGATGGCACATGTAACCCTGACCATCCCAATCACTGGTTTAAAGAATTTCTAGATAGTGATGCTGATATATATCATCAGCATTACATAATAGACGATAATCCTTTTTTAGATTCCTTCTTTGTTGAACAAATTAAAAAAGAATATGCAGGTACGGTTTACTATGATAGATTTATCTTAGGTAAGTGGACTAGAGCAGAGGGAGCTATATACAGATTCTTTGCAGATGAACCTGAAAGATATGAAATATCTGTTAAAGAAGCTCAAGAAAAACTATATCAAGAAATAACTGTTGGCATTGACTTTGGAGGTAATAAGTCTAAACATGCATTTGTAGCAACAGGAATTACACCAAAGTATCAAGAGGCAATAGTGCTAGTATCAGAAAGACATGAAGCAGAGGTGGATCCTGAAGAACTCAATAAGTTATTTATAGATTTTCTAAAAAGAGTAATTGCAATGTATGGAAGAGTGGACTATGCATACCCTGATTCAGCAGAGCAAGTTTTAATTCGAGGATTCAAAACTGCAGTAAGAAAAGAAGGATTAGATATAATAATACGAGATGCAAAGAAAATTGAAATAGTAGACAGGATTAGGTTAGTATCTGCTTTGATTTCACAAGGCAGATTTTTTTATACCAAAGATGCATATACGGTTAGGGATGCACTTAGTGAAGCTGTATGGGATGAAAGTAAAAACGAGGATATAAGACTTGATGATGGTACAACAGACATAGACACACTAGACGCACTAGAATACAGCATAGAAAGGAATGCTAGAAGATTCATGAGAATGAGGTGATACCTTGCTAGATAAGATAAGGCAGGTGATAAGTAGATTGTTTAAGAAAAAGGATATAAAAGATGCAACTGGTATTGAAGTAGCAGTATCAGAAGATATGTCTAGGGCTATAGCCTTATGGACAGCAATGTATGAGGATAAAGCTCCGTGGGTAGATAATGATAAAGTTAAGTCTATGAACTTGCCAGCAACAATAGCTAATGAAATAGCTAGGCTGGTTACTCTAGAGATGAAGTCAGAGGTAGTAGGGAATGATTATCTTAACGAACAATATCAAAGGGTTATGAAAGATATAAGGACAGTAGTAGAATACGCAGCAGCAAAGGGAGGACTAATATTTAAGCCTTATGTAGATGGAGATAAAATTGCAGTTGATTATGTGCAGGCGGATCTGTTCTTTCCTACAAAATATGATTCGAGTGGAAATATAACAGGTTGCATCTTTGTAGACAGAAAGAAAAAAGGCAGTGTTATATATAGTAGGCTAGAACAGCATGAACTAGTGGAAGGAGGCTATAGAATAACAAACAGAGCCTATAAAAACACAGTAGGGGACGATAGCTTAGGAAATAGGGTTCTACTTACTGCTGTAGAAGAGTGGAAAGACCTATCACCAGAGGCATTTATACCAGATGTAGAAAAACCTTTGTATGGCTATTTCAAAATGCCTATGACGAACAATATAGATACACGCTCACCATTAGGGTGTTCTATATATTCTAGAGCAGTAAACCTTATTAAAGAGGCAGACAAGCAATATTCTAGAATCCTTTGGGAATATGAGGGCGGTGAATTAGCAATAAATGCAGCAGCTGATTTATTTAAAGCAAATGGGGAACTACCGGAAGGTAAAGATAGGCTATATGTAAAGATAGATACTGACCAAGAAGATTTTTTTGAAGAATGGAGTCCTCAGATTAGAGACCAGTCTTTATTCAATGGCCTAAATAGACTGCTTCAAAGAATAGAATTTGCCTGCGGATTAGCTTATGGTACTTTATCAGACATGCAAATGGTAGCCAAAACAGCAACAGAGATAAAAGCTAGCAAACAAAGGACCTACTCAACAGTATCAGACATACAAAAAAGCCTTGAACATGCCTTAATTGACTTAGTTTATGCAATGAATGTATGGGCAAGATTATATGGGTTGGGTAGCAGCGAAGATTATGAAGTTAGCTTTGAGTGGGACGATTCATTAGCAATGGACATGGAAACAGAATACAACTTAATGCTTAGAGAAGTATCAGCTGGCATATTAAAGCCTGAATACTACCTAAAGAGACGATATGGCGTTACTGACGAACAGCTTAAAGAGATGATGCCGGAACCTTTCGATGATGGTGTTGGAGATGATGAATAATGCTAACGCCAGAATACTTGGATAAGCTGCCTGATCATGTAGTTAATATTCTCCTTGACCTTGAAGATGAAATCATAGCAGACATTGCCAGAAGAATATCAGAAAATCTGCAGCTAACAGAGACAGCAGAGTATCAGATTGAGATGCTTTATAGAATGGGATATGACATAGAACAAATTGAAAAGAAAATAGCAAAGGCGATGAACATATCAGAAAAAAAGCTAGAAGAAATTCTGAAAGAAGCTGCAGAAACTTCATATGAGAATGAAAGGCTCATATACAAAAAAGGCGGCAAGATTTTACCGCCAATTGATGGCAACCCTAGAATCATAGATTTTATAGAAGCAACAATAAGGCAGACAAGAGGCACATTCAGGAACTTAACCAATACTGCAGGCTTTGTATCTGGCAATCAATTTATGAAAGCATCTGAGTTTTATAGAAACACATTAGATTTTGCAGTATGGGAATTAGGTACCGGTGCTTTTGATTACAATACAGTTTTAAGAAAAGCAGTAAAGACTTTAGGAGATAGTGGTATTAGGACAATAGACTATAAAAGTGGCAGGAGATATCACATAGAATCTGCAGCAAGAATGACAATATTAACTGGTACATCACAGATAACAGGGTATATAAGCGAATTTAATGCTGATTTAATGGGGCAGGATTTAATGCAAATAACAGCACATTTTGATGCAAGGCCTTCACACGCAGTATGGCAAGGCCAAGTAGTCAGTAGAAGCGGAAGGAGGGGATATTTAAGTTTAGAGGACATAGGGTATGGAGAGCCGGACGGCTTTAAAGGTGTAAACTGTAGGCATGATTGGTATCCATACTTTGAAGGCATATCACCACCATTGCCTAAAATAGATTATCCTAAGCCATTTACTTACAAAGGCAAGACATATGATGCCTACCAAGCAAGCCAAAGGCAAAGATATATGGAAAGACAGATTAGAAAGACTAAAAGACAGATTATTGCATATGAAAACGCAGGACTAGAAGATGATGCAACTAGTGCAAGGATAAAGCTAAGAAGGCAAAGAAAAGAGTATGAAAATTTTAGTAAGGCAGCAGGGCTAAGAGCTAAGTACGAAAGAACTCATGTCTATAAATAACATTGTCCTAGGCAAGACGTTAAAAGGTCTATTTTTATGCTTAAAATTACGCAAGCCAGGGCGATATACTGGCACATCACGAGAAGCAACCTCGTATAAAAGCGTAGATGGAAAGGAGAGATTGAAACATGAAAAGAGAGTTTTTAAAAGATTTAGGACTAACAGATGAGCAGATAGAGAAAGTCATGGCTGAACATGGTAAAGGCATAGAAAAATTTAAAGAAGATTTAGATGCAGCTAACACACAAATTGAGACATTAAAGGAGCAGCTAAATACAGCAAATGAAACGATAGAAGAATTTAAAGGAATGGATATAGAAGCAATCAAACAAGCTGCAGAGGACTATAAAGCCAAGTATGAAAAAGCAACACAAGAAGCAGAAGAAAAGCTAAACAAGGTTAAATTTGACTATGCCTTAGAGAAAGCTTTAACTGGAGCAAAAGCAAGGAATGTTAAAGCAGTTAAAGCGTTGTTAGATTTAGAAAACCTTAAGCTAGCTGATGATAAAATCCTAGGCCTAGACGAACAGTTAGAAAAAATCAAAGAAGAAAATGATTTCTTATTTGAGTTAGAGGATAATCAGAAACTGCCAAAGTTTGTTAGTCCCGGTGGAGATGATACAAAGACATCTACAGGAACAATAGACATAAGCAAATTAGCCGAACAGGCAAGTATAAGAAAATAATAAGGAGGAATAAATAATGGCTTTCAATCCAGATAATGTATTATTGCAAGATGCTAAAACAGGGGAAATCCCAACCGAAACAGCAGAGCTGGTTTTAAAAGAGTTTTTAACATCTTCTGTTGTGACTCAGTTAGCAAAGCATGAACCAATGACAAAACCAGTTAAAGAGTTCACTTTCTTAGCAGAAGGACCGGGAGCATACTGGGTAGGAGAAGGACAGAGAATCCAAACATCTAAGGCAACTTGGTTAACTGCTGAAATGGAGGCTAAAAAATTAGGGGTAATTATACCAGTATCAAAAGAGTTCTTAAGATATACTGTAACTGACTTTTTCAATGAGATAAGACCAGCAATAGCAGAGGCTTTCTATACTAAATTCGACCAAGCAGCACTATTTGGAAATGACAGTCCATATGCAGCAGGAACTTCTATATGGGAGAGAATACAAGCAAGTGGTAACACCATCCAAAAAGGTTCTACTGATAATCTATACCTAGATTTAAATGGATTATTAGCCCTTGTTGAAGATGGAGACAATGATCCTGATGGATTTATTACTACTAGAAGATTTAGAAAAGACTTAAGGGGAGCAGTAGACAGTAATAACTTGCCAATATTCAACGATGCAAGAGGCGGAGCAACAGCACAAGCATTAGGATTACCTATAGGATTTGCTGATGGCAAGAGCTGGGATTATGATAAGGCTCATTTGATAACTGGTGACTGGGATTATGCAAGATATGGAGTATTGCAAGGAATAGAATATGCAATAAGTGAAGATGCTACATTGACTACTATAGTTGATGCAGAAGGAAATCCGATTAACTTGTTTGAAAGAGATATGTTTGCGTTAAGAGCGACTATGCATGTAGCATTTATGACACTTAAAGAAGACGCCTTTGCTGCATTAATACCTGAAGCAAATGGCGGTGGAGGAGAAGCAAATGGCGGTGGAGGAGAAGCAAATGGCGGTGGAGGAGTAGAGGGGTAATCCCCTCTACTTTTTATTATATTTATTATAGAGGTGATTAAATTGAAGTTAATAAAAGGGAACAAGGTAATCAATGCTACAGAAAAGGCATATAGAGTTGTTTATAAGGGATTAGGATTTAAGCCTTATGAAGAAAAGAAAGGCTTAAACCAGTTAACAGTATCAGAATTAAGAAAGCTAGCTAAAGTAAAAGGCATAGAAGGATATTCGGATATGAAGAAAGACGAGCTGATACAAGCCCTAAAGGGGTGATGTTATGTATGTAGATTATGAATTTTACTTACAACAAACTTATCATGGAGAAGTACCTCAGGAGAAGTTTGAAAGATTGAATATACAAGCACAAGCAATAATAGACAAATACACTTTTAATCGTATAAAAGAAGCTAACTATAATGTTAAATTTGCTGCATGTGAACTGATAGACTACCTGTATGAGCTAGAGAATAAAGGTGGTAATGAAATAGCCGGTGAAAAAGTAGGCACATATTCAGTAACATATGCAATACCTGGTGAAGGAATCGACCTGGTAAAGAGAAAACAAAGGGATATAGTAAGAAAATGGCTAGGACATACAGGATTGATGTATAGAGGTGTCAGATGATGAGAACTAATGCAGATATAACGATTTACAACAGATACTTCGACAAAGAAACTAGATTGGATAAATATCACAGGACTGTGTTGTATGGAGTATTTTGGGATGAACGAAAAGCAGTAAATAGACTCCAAAGCGGCCTTGAAGATGCTGATAAAGTAACAATAATAATACCTTTTGCAGTAACAACAGATAAAAAATATGTGCCACCTAAGGAATTTGAGAAGCTACAGGATAAGTTCAATTATTTTACTCTTCAAGAAGGAGACCGAGTTGTAAAAGGAGCAGTTGACTTCGAGATAACAGGTAAGGCATCAGATTTAGATAAAGAGTATGAAGCTTTTACCATTACAAGTGTTGATACTAAAGATTTTGGGAGCTTTCACATGAGGCATTGGGAAGTAGGTGCTAAATAATGGGAATGAGTTTTAAAACGAAGGTGCTTATTCATGATATACGGAAGTCTATAGCTAAGAGAGGGCTAGAGGTACAAGGTAGAGTTCAACAATTCATTGATAGCGAAGTATTAAGGCTATGTGACCCTTATGTGCCTATGGATACCGGGCAATTGAAACAGAGTGGTATTAGACACACTAGAATAGGTAGTGGAGAGGTAATATATAAAACCCCTTATGCCAGACGTATGTACTACAATCCCCAATATAGGTTCCAAGGGGCTCCGATGAGAGGAGCATATTGGTTTGAGCGTTTCAAGGCTAACCATAGAGATGAGATACTTAAGGGAGCTGCCAAAGTTGCAGGGGCTAGAGGTGAAAAGAAATGATAATAGACAGCATAAGAAAATATTTTCTTAAGTGCCCTCTACTAGATGAACTAGCTAGGCTTAACGTAGATTATCTAGGAGTAGAACCTGTTGAGTATACAATTGACAGCCAACCTACAACACCTGTAATAAAACGTTACACAGATGGAGGGGCTCTTAAGCAATATACTTTCGTTTTTGGTAGTAGAGAATATTATGGTGCTGATGTATTGCAAAATATTGAAAATAGTGGATTCTTTGAAAAATTTGCTGCATGGGTAGAGGAGCAATCTGAAAAAGGTAATTTGCCAGAATTAGACGGTAATAAAAAGGCAATTTCAATGGAGGTATTAACCTCAGGATATTTATTTAGTGCAAATGAAGACAATGCACGTTATCAAATACAGTGTAGATTAACCTATTATGAAGATTAAAGGAGGAATGTTTTTATGTTTACACCAAGAAGTAAAAAAGTTGCTTTTATGGAAGTGGATAGTGGAACCTTTCATAGAATGAGAGGATTCACAGCCCTTACTACAAATAGAAATCCAAAGGAATATACAAGGCAATATGTAGATGAGAATTATGAAACAACAGATGTTGTTGCAATTTCAACTTCTATGGAATTTACATTTGACCAGATGCAAAATGACCCAGTGCATGAAAAATTAATAGACATAATTGATGGTGAGAAAATCGGTGATGATGCAGTAGTATCTATAGTTGTAGTAGACTTGACAAGACAAGAAAGCACTACTGGAGGTTTTAAAGCTATTAAAAGAGATTTTGTGGTTGTTCCTGGATCTGAAGGAGATAATATGGATGCTTACACTTATAGTGGTACATTCAGGACTAAAGGCGAAAAGATAGAAGGAGAAGCTACTTCCGATGATAATTGGGAGACCTGCACATTTATAGAAGAATAAGGAGGAGGTGCGTATGGCTAGAAAGTTTGAATTTAGGACAAATACACTTGAGTTAGATATTGCTGGACATATCTTTGAAGTAGACCCAACAAACCCTAGACTAATTCAAGAAATGCAGACATTCTCTGAAGAAGCACAAAAGAAGGTAGAGGAACTATCAAAAAGAGAGGATTATGCAAAAGCATTAGAGAAAGCAATACAGTTTTGTATAGATGCTATAGACAAGATTTTAGGTGAGGATGCAAGTAAAAAGATATTTGCAAATAGAAAAGTTAACTTCTTTGACTGTCTAGACGTAATAAATTTTGTTGTATCAGAAGTAAATGAGTTTAGACAACAAAAATTCCAGCAATACTCACCAAATAGAGCTATGAGGAGAGCAAATAAAAAGTAAAAATGAACATCTTAATTGATGTATTACCTGAATATGTAGAAATAGACGGTATAGAGTATAAAATAAATACTGATTTTAGAATAGGTATAATGTTTGAGTTGTTAATACAGGACAATACATTAACAGATATGGAAAAGGTAGAAATAGCATTGAATCTATATTATCCTGAAATACCCCACGACCCGATACAGGCTTTAGAAAAGATATTGTGGTTTTATAGATGCGGAAAAGAATATGATGCAGAAAGCCCCCAGGAAGGCACAGAAGGCACAACACAGCAACAAGCTATATATTCATTTGAGCATGATGCAGAATACATTTATGCAGCATTTTTAGACCAATATGGGATAGATTTGCAGGGCATAGAACACTTACATTGGTGGAAGTTTAGAGCATTATTTAGAGGACTAAAAGAAGACAATCTAATAGTAAAGATCATGGGGTATAGAGCAATTAAGATAGACGATAATATGACTGATTCGGAAAAGAAATTTTATAGAAGGATGAAAAAAATATATGCCCTCCCTGATAACAGGACGCAGGAAGAGAAGGAAAGAGACTTTACAAATGCTATAGCTAGTTTTTTTTAGAAACTAGTGAAATGTAGCAAGAATTGTTATACAATATACTAAAGGAATCATTTGGAAAGGGGAGGGAATAATATGATATGTCCTAAATGCGGAAGTCAGAACGTAAATATTCAAGCAGTTACTGAAACAAAAACGAAAAAGAAGGGCTTGGTTTACTGGTTATTAGGTGGTTGGATTGTTGATTCATTAATGTTTCTTTGGTTAACATTGTTCTGGTTAATAGTAAAAATATTTAGACCTAAAAAAATAACAAGTAAAACTTATAAGATGGCAATATGTCAAGATTGTGGTCATAGCTGGAAAGTGAAGTAGCACCTATTAAGGTGCTGTTTTTATGCTTAAAAGTAGGTGATGGCAAGTGTGGAAGTAAAAAAAGTATGGTATAGGTGTCCAAATTGCAATCAGAAACTATTAAAATATGATGAAATAGATGGCAAGAGCAATAAGCTCTTTATAAAGTGCAAGAATTGCAAAAAAGAAGTTGAAATAAAGATAGGATAGTCAGTGAGCCTAGACAAAATAATTAGCATTTGATATAATATATATGTGGGATAGCCCGACGGGGCGACAAACAAGGTATTCCGAACCTTGCTTCCCACTACATAATAAAATCGGACAAACACTACGGAGGTGTATTTATTATGGCTAAAACTAAAAAATGCAGTACGTGTGGGGAAATCAAGGAGCTTAACACTAATAACTTTGGAAAAAGAAAAGATAGCAAGGATGGTTACTACGGTCAATGTAAGGTGTGCAGGGCAAAGGTAAAAAAGAAACGAGTTGATAACCTTATGAAAGACCCTAAGTATCGAGAAAAAGTAAGAAAATATAATAAAGAATATTATAAAGAAAACAAAGAGAGAATAGCCGAGCGACAAAGGCAACGAAGACAAGAGAACAAAGAAGAAATATCCCGAAAGGATAGGGAATATAAAAGAAGAAACCCACATGTATACAGGAAGGCAAACCAAAAATATAGAGCAAAGAAAAACAAGTTACCATACACTCTAACAATAGGTGAGTGGAAGTATATATTGAAATATTTTAATGATCAATGTGCTTACTGTGGCATGAGCGAGAAAAAAAGCTTGCTTAAGTATGGCGAACGATTACATCAAGAACATTTTATCCCATTGTCACAAGGTGGGGAATACACGCACAACAATATAATCCCAGCTTGCAAATCATGCAACAGTAGTAAGGGCAATAAAAGTTTCTTTGAGTGGTACCCTAATTATGAGCACTATGATGAAGATAGAGAAAAACTTATATTAGATTATTTGGGCTATGAAAATAATATGCAACAACTGAGCATCCTTTAAAGGGTGCTTTTATTATGCAGAAAACTGGGCGATAATAATAGATTAAATGAGCCATTGAGCCATCTATTTTAACCTAAATCTAGCCTAGAAAGAGAGGTGAGGATATGGCTGATGGCTCTTTGATTTTCGATACAAAAGTTGATGATAAAGGATTTCATGAAGGTCTAGAAAAATTAAAAAATACAGGCACTAAAGCTTTACAGGCTATAGGCAAAGCAGTAGTGGCTGCTGGAGCTGCTATTGGAGGATTGGGTGTTACTGCTACTAAAGTTGGAATGGATTTTGAAAAGTCTATGACCAGAGTTGGTGCATTGTCTGGAGCTACAGAGTTAGAATTCAAGGCACTAGAAAAAACAGCTTTAGAACTAGGCAAATCTACAGTATTTAGCTCAAGTCAAGCTGCTGAGGCTATGCAATATTTAGCAATGGCTGGCTTTAGTGTGAATGAGACTATCGCTGCAATGCCAGGGTTGCTTAATATAGCTGCAGCAGGACAAACTGAACTTGGTGTAGCTGCAGATATTACTTCAAACATTTTATCGGGCTTTGGATTAGCAGCAGAAGAGGCAGCAAGGGTAGCAGACGTATTAACTAAAGCTTTTACTTCCTCAAATACTTCACTTGAAAGTTTAGGCGAAACTATGAAATATGCTGCACCAGTTGCAGCTGCAGCAGGATTTAGTCTTGAAGAGGTAGCAGCGGCTGCAGGCCTTCTCGGTGATGCCGGAATACAAGGAGGTATGGCAGGTACCGTACTTAGAGGTGTGATGTTAAGACTAGTTAACCCACCTAAACAAGCAGCAGAAGCTTTAAGTGCTTTAGGGGTTTCCATAACAGATTCATCAGGCAAAATAAAACCGCTTGCACAAATAGTTAAAGAACTAGAAGAAGCCACAGAGGGTATGACAGAAGCACAAAAAACAGCCATCATATCCCAAATAGCAGGTCAGAACGCAGCAAGTGGGCTTCTTGCAATTATGGAAGCTGGGGGAGACACTTTAGCAGCTTTTACCAAAGAATTAGAAAATGCAGGCGGTACAGCAGAAAGAATTGCAAATCAACAAATAGACAACCTTGCAGGAGATATTGAAATCCTTAAATCTGCTTTAGAATTTACAGGTATAACTATATATAAATCTTTTGATACACCACTAAGAAATGTGACACAGACATTAACTAGTTATATAGAGGAAATAAATAAAACATTGACAAAACATGAAGATATAATTGCATCAGCTGAAAGACTTGGAATGACTGCAGAAGAACTGGGGTTTGACTTAGCGCAAATCCCCACAGGCCTTGAGGGTGCAATTGGAATTTTAGGCGAACTGTTAGCAGATATTGTTGTGCAAGTTACTAACTTTGCACCAAAGCTATTACAAGCAGCAGTAAATATGATACAAGCTTTCTTAGATGGTATAAGACAGAATCTTCATCTTATTACTGAAGCTGCATTAAACCTTGCACAAGCCTTTATAACTGCTTTACTCCAAATACTACCAGAATTAGTGATTCTAGGAGCAGAACTTATAGTCTCTTTAATTACAGGCGTTGCTGCAATGTTACCTGAGTTAATCACACAAGGGATAAATACTGTAATTACTATAGCAGACACTATTATTAACAATCTACCCCTTATTATAGATGCAGGAATACAACTTATCATGGCCTTGGCAGAGGGAATCATAAATAATTTGTCTACAATTATCCAAGCAGGTATTCAGACTGTTTTATCAATTATAGATGGAATATCTCAATCTCTTCCACAGTTATTGGAAGCTGCAATAGAAATAATAACTAAATTAGCAGAAGGTTTGATTGAAAATTTAGATTTACTCTTGAATAGTGCTATTCAAATTGTAGAAGCGCTAACTAGTTTTGTAATAGAAAATGTAAATTTATTGGTAGATGCAGCGCTAGAAATTATAACAGCACTTATAGATTTCTTAATAGAGAATCTGCCAATGCTTATCGATAGTGCTGTAGAGCTAGTAATGGCTATAGTAGAAGGATTAATAAATAACGTTGGGTTGCTAGTTGATGCAGCTTTACATCTTGTTACAGGCATAGTACAGGGGTTACTTAACAATTTACCTTTATTAGTAGAAGCCGGAATAAATTTAGTATATGCAATTATTGATGGATTGCTACAAATGATACCACAATTAATAGCAACCGGTATTCAACTTGTATTTGAACTTATTGGCGCGATATTAAGCATGATACCACAGATAATTTCTACAGGCGTGCAGTTAGTAGGAGAACTAGTAATTGGTATATTACGAGCAGCCCCACGGCTTTTGACTGCTGGAGTAACACTTGTTCAAACAGTAATAGGGGGTATAAAAAGTGTGTTTTCTGGAATTGTAGAGGTAGGGAAAGATTTGGTAAGAGGACTCTGGGATGGCATAATAAGCTTAAAAAATTGGATTCTAGGAAAAGTAAGAGGTTTTGCGGAAAGTATAATAGATGGAATTAAGAGAATATTTGGAATCAGGTCCCCATCTGCAATAATGAGAGATGAAATCGGAGAAAATTTAACCTTAGGGATTAGCGTAGGATTTGAAAAAGGTATACCTGAATTGCAGAGGGATGTTGAAAAAGAACTAGGAAGATTAGTAGAAAGAATGAAGGCTACCGTTGAATTAGAAGCTTCAACTATAGGTATGAAAATAAGCGCAGGAAGCGGCGTATCAAAGGTTACTCATAATATTATTAATAACGATAATGGCATAACTCAAAACATTAACATCAATCAACCTGTAGAATCGCCAAGTGAAGTAGCTAGGCACATTAAGAAAGTAGGGAGGGAGCTAGCCCTTGGATACTAAATTTATCAATTTAAGATTTGAAAGTAACAGAAAAGTTATAGAAGTCGGCAGGGGCAAGCCCTATCGACTTCTTAATATTGAAGGTATAGAAGCTGGAGAAATGGAACTAAGCACTGCAGATAATGTACTATATGATGGCAGCAAGATAAGAAATCGGCGTATTAAATTCCGCCCAATAACTATTGAGTGTGAATATACTGGAGATGATAAAGAAGCCCAAAGAAGGTTTCTCGCCGGTTTCTTTAATGTGCACTATGATGGAATACTTAAAATAGATTATGCTGGAGTTAAAAGAGAGACTCTATATATAGTAGAAGGATTTAGAGCTAAATTAGAGAATATCTATAATCCTCTAAGGTTTTTAGTCCATCTATACTGTCCAGACCCGTTTTGGTTAGATAACTTTGAAATATCAGAGGAAATAACTACTTGGATAGGTGGAATTAGTTTTCCGCTAAAATTGCCTACTAAATTTTCCACAGCAGGTTCAAGAATAATAAATGTAGTAAATAATGGAGATGTAGAAACTCCAGTTAAAATTGAGATATTCGGTCCAGCAACGAATCCAAAGATAGCTTTACGAGAAACAGGGGACTTTATAAGAATCAAAGATACTCTAACTGCTGATGATATAGTTACAATTACTACAGAATTCGGTAATAAACGTGTAGAGAAAAATGGGCAAAATGCTTTTAATATACTAGATTTGCCTGATAGCACTTTTTTCAGCCTTCAAGTAGGAGATAATGTAATCGAATTCACTACAGAGGACGTATCTAACAATGCTAATGCAAAAATATCATATAGGAACAGATATTTAGGCATATAAGGAGGTGGAATTATGGCTGAATATTTCAGATTCTTCAATAGTACTGAACAAGATGTAAGAGAATACCAAGCTAGCGAATTTGCAGAATATTTTGAGGCATTTATACCGGATGGAGTATACTTTGCTGATGGTTTGGTTGTCACTAATGGGACTGGACTAGAAGTTATTCTTGGTACTGGGTGTGCGAATATAAGAGGATATTTTTATAAAAATGATGCACCGATAACTTTTACATTGGATCCAGCGGATAGTGTATTAAATCGAATTGATAGGATAGTAATAAGGCTAGATATAGTAAACAGAACAATGAAAGCAGTGTTAAAAAAAGGGGCATTAGGAAGCTCCCCTACACCTCCAGCACTAATTGATGATGCAAGTGTAAAAGAGATACCTATCGCACAGGTAAAAGTTAACAAGGGTGCAACAAGTGGGGTTATAGTTGATGAAAGAGTAATAATACCTTCACTTAAAGATATCGGCGTAAGGACATTCACAGGCAAGGCAGAAAATCCTACCATGAGGCCAGGGGATATATGGATGAGGGAGTTGGACTAAATGGTAGTTAATATCATAGATAGGAACTTCAGCTTTTTAGGCCAGATTGATAATTACGAAAGTTTAATACTAACAAAAAAATGGCATAACATAGGCAGTTTTGAATTGCATTTGCATGAAGATACCCAATATGCCGACAAACTACAAAAAGAAAACATAATATTTACAAGTGAAAATAAGGCATTTGTAATAATGCATAGAGAAGTCAGTACAACAGATGGTTCATTGGTAGTAAAAGGGCTGGAAATCAAATCTTTTCTTGCAAGATGGCTAGTATTCCCCCCAACAGGACAGGCGTATTATAGGGTAAATTCCAATACTGAAACCATAATAAAAACATATGTGCTAGCCACCCTAACAAGAAAAGGAATTAACAATATTATAGTAGCACCAAACCAAAACAGGGGAATGCAAACTGTATATCAGAGCAGGTACAAAAACCTTGCTGATGAATTAGAAAAACTATCCTTGGCAAGTGGTTTAGGATGGGATATTTACCTTGATTTAGAAAACAAGCAATTTATTTTTGATGTATTTGAAGGCCAAGACAGAACAGCAGGGCAAAATACACTACCTCCTGCAATATTTTCTATAGAATATGATAATGTAGCAGAGCAAACTCTTATTGATAGCAGAATGAATTATGCAAATACTGCAATCGTTGCAGGGCAAGGTGAGGGCGAAAATAGGGCGATAGAGATAGTTGGGGATTATAATAATGGTCTAGATAGTTTCGAGTTATTTGTTGATGCAAGAGATATTGAAGATGATACAGACTTGCCCGAAAGAGGCCAGCAAAAGTTAGCAGAGATGCAAGAAGTATTTTTCTTTGACAGCCAAGTCCTGACTGATAAAAACCTTGTGTATGAAGAAGATTTCAAGCTTGGTGACTTGGTAACTATACAAAACACAAAATGGAATATAACAGCAGACAGAAGAATAACAGAAGTAACAGAAATATACGAAGAAAATGGTTTTAGGCTTGATATTGCTTTTGGAGAAAGCATACCAACTATAAAAGATGTGATAAAACAAGCTACAGATGTCCCAGTAGTATAAGGCAGTAGCAAGGGGGAATCAGGAGAAGAACAAGAATTATAACAAGTGCTATTGAACCTACACTTGATGCAGGCGACGAATGGCATAAAAAAATATAAGGAGGGATATTATGGCAGATTCAATTATTTCACAAGAAGTTAATATAGAAATGTTAGAAAAATTAACTGATGGTACATTTAAAATTAAGTACCCTAAAACTAAAGCAGACTTAGTAATAGGTTTAACAAAAGGACATGTCGGATTAGGAAATGTTCAAAACTATGGTATAGCAACTAAATCACAAGCCGAGGCAGGTACAGTAAATACCGCTTATATGACACCATTGAGGGTAAAGGAGGCAATTGTTTCATTGGCGGGAGCTAAGCCAATAACTGGAACGTATACAGGTACAGGGTCAAAAGACAGATTGATTGCAGTTCAAGGTTATCCTGTGTTGGTGGTTATTATATCAAGAGAGTATTTAGCTTGGGGGAAGACTTCTGGAGTAATATCACGATATAGGTCGGGTGCTTTTGGAAATAGTAGGGGGGCAGACCAGACCATTGTAAATAATGGATTTTATGTATCAAGTGGTGATGATGTAGATTTTAATAGGTCAGGAACTGTTTATGATTATATTGCATTTTTATAAGGGAGTGATTAAATGATAATTAGACAAGATGGGACATTTGAAACAAATTCTCTATTTCCTAACACAAACTGGTATCCTGAAGAAGACAACTACATCATAGATGAAACTACAGAAGAAGGTCAACTATTGGCTAAGACATATATAGAAAACTATCCATTCGTAGATTTTGAACATGATGGCGAATTTGTTACGAGAGTAATTGTGTTAGATAAGCCTGAACGACCTCCAGAATTACCTGGAAAGCAAATAGTTTTAAAACAAGACGAAGAAGGTAATTGGTACTATGAATACGAGGATATACCAAAATCGAAAGAAGAAATACAAGATGAAATAATATCTTTATTAGGACAAGAAGTTACAAACCTTAAAGTAGATAATATCCAAAAAGATACTATCATAGATACATTAGGTCAAGAATTAACTAATATTAAATTACAATTAATTATGGGAGGTGAATAACATGGCATTTTGGAAATTAGCATATAAAATGGGTTGGATTGATGCAGAAAAACTAAGATTAGTAGTAAAAACAGATGATAATCCTAAAGGGGAAATAACACCAGAAGAATATAAAGAAATCACTGGGATAGATTTCTAGTTAAGACGGATAAAGATAAAAATGTGCAACTAAATAGATTTTAATTCAACACTTATAGCAGGGTGTATTTTTTATGCCCTGCTTTGTTTTGTCAATTTGGAGGTGACTTGTTTTGCAGCTTAAGGAATTTGATATTATTCTTGATATAAAAAGACCAATTAAAAATGAATATATAGAAGTAGTACAGGGAGATTATGGTACAAATGTGCTTAATATACAGTTACGAGATGGGCTAAATAACTATGATTTGACTGACACAAAAACAGAAATAGTATTTGCAAAGCCTGACGGAACTACAGTTATACAAGACGAAAATAATGGTGTAGCGGTAGTAAACGCAACAGAAGGCAGAATGACTTGTACACTCAACACAAATACAATAGCAAGTCCAGGTAAAGTAGTAGCAGAAGTAAGAGTAAGTGATTTAGAAGGGAAATCGTTGACTACTGCAAGATTTAATTTCTTTGTAAGAAAGCCTTTAATTACAGATGATGCTATTGAATCTACAAATGAATTCCCTATTTTAAACCAACTAATAACTACTACTGAGGGGTTAATACAGCAAGTAGAACAAATAGAAAAACAGGTACCTGAAAACGTAGTAGATGAATTAAATAATTTAAGTGCCCTAGCAGGACAATTGCAATCTGAATTAAATTCACATAAGGCAGAAATGGCGACAGAGTTATTCCATAGTAAATCTACAGATCACAATTCGAGGAAAGCATTTATGACCTTTGTAGATGATGATGGAAACAGTGAATTTTACACCAAATGGAAACCTATAATAGAGAATAAAAATATTCCAGTCACATGTGCATTAATAACAGGTAGAATTGGAGATTCTGGTTATTTAACCATAAACCAAATTAAAGAATTAAAAGAACTAGGAGTTGAGTTCGTATCACACTCTCACGACCATTCATATCTTGGAGAATTAACAGAAACAGAATTGAGAACAAATTTTGAATTAAGCCAAGCGTTCCTCAAACAACATGGATTAACACATGATATTTTAGTATACCCATACGGTAGCCAATCTATTCTACTCAGACAAGTAGCAAGAGAATATTTTTCTTGTGGGGTAGATATTTTAGAGGGAATTAATGTACCACCAATTAGTACGTACCGCCTCAGAAGAAAAGGATGGTGTGAAGCTGGTAGGACAACATTAGAAGATCATAAAGCGGTTATAGACGAAGTTGTTGCTAATGGTGGCTGGTTGATTTGGAAAACACATGCAGGATATTCAGATTTTACAGGAGAACAATTAGAATGGATATCCGAGATAATCGACTATGCGAGGAACTTGGGTGTTGAAATAGTATCTGTAAAAGAAGGATTACAAAAAAAAGGTAATCCTGTTGATATTGGGGATATTGAAAGTCACTCTTGGAAAAATGTAGCAATTATAGATAGTGAAGGAAACGCTTACGGACAAAATATTGGTTCGCATAAATTTATATCTTATTCTCAAAGTGGTATTGATATAAATGGTGATATAAGTCAATTTACAAAAAATTGCAAAACTGTTTTTCAAATAAACAGTGCTGATGTAACACCTGAATTAGGACTTCCTGTAAATAGACCTGGCTTGTTAGAAGTTTATAGAGGGATATCGGATTCTTTTGGTGAACAAATATATCACCAATACAGAACAGGTTTTAAATACACTAGATATTGGGATGATAATAATTCTGCTTGGTCAAACTGGATGCTACTTAATCCAGTTGTGTATTTAGGAACTAATGGAGTAACCCCAGATACACCACCAACTGATAAGAAATTAAGGGGTTTATTTACTATTACTTTTATTAATACATCTGGTTCTACAGGTTTTCCAGAAAACAAAGCAGGACTACTACTGACCTATGCTAATAATACAGTGTCACGATTCCCAAGGCAAGAATATACAGTTTATGATACAAATAAAAAATACACTAGATATTGGGATGATAATAATTCTGCTTGGTCAAACTGGATGCTACTTAATCCAGTTGTGTATTTAGGAACTAATGGAGTAACCCCAGATACACCACCAACTGATAAGAAATTAAGGGGTTTATTTACTATTACTTTTATTAATACATCTGGTTCTACAGGTTTTCCAGAAAACAAAGCAGGACTACTACTGACCTATGCTAATAATACAGTGTCACGATTCCCAAGGCAAGAATATACAGTTTATGATACAAATAAAAAATACACTAGATATTGGGATGATACAGCATGGACGGATTGGGTGCAAATAGGTGGTGGAAGTGGTTCAACTGCTAACAGACCTACCGATGTGCATACTGGGTATATGTATTTCGATACGACACTAGGAAAGCCCGTTTGGTGGAATGGAACTGTTTGGGTAGATGCGAATGGCGAAACTGTCTAAGGAGGGATTAATATGGCATTAACTAAACAAATTGAAACAAGTCAAGGCATTTTATTAGAAAATGCTTATATAAAAATAATAGAGCAAAGTGGTAACAAAGAAAATATCAATATAAGAGTTGGTATTTTTAAAGATATGGATGCGAGCAGAAATGGTAAAGAGTTTTTAGAACAAAAGTTATATAATTTTGTTCCAACATTAGACGAGAATTTTATTAAGCAAGGGTACGAATACCTAAAAACATTAGATGAATATGTAGATGCGACAGATTGCTAAGTCGTATAAGGATAATTATATGTAACACCTAAGCAGGGCGTATTTTTTATGCCCTGCTTTCCTCAATTTTGGGAAGAAAGAGAGGTAATTGGATGAATGGATAGCAAGGTTTGGGAAGAAAAACATAGACAAATAGATTATAGATTAGATGTACATGAGAAACGACTTAACAACCATAGTGAAAGATTAGATAGAATAGAACTTGCAAGTGGCAGATTGGAAGAAAGATTAAATAACCTTATAACAAAATTGGAAAATTTAAATAAGACTATGAAATGGTTTATAGGTTTATTAGTAGGAGCTTTTATAAGCTTCTTTTTTTATGCAGTCCAGCAAGGACTGTTTAATTAGGAGGTGATTAAGTGAAAGTTATCCAAAACTTAGTATCTCCATCTAAATACAACATCAAATGCCCCTATTCCATGAATCCAGAGTTTATCATAGTTCATAATACAGCAAATGATGCAAGTGCAAAAAATGAAGTTGCTTATATGATTAACAACAATAACAAGGTATCTTTTCACTATGCAATAGATGATAAGGAAATAGTGCAAGGTATTCCAGAAAACCGCAACGCTTGGCATGCGGGTGATGGCAATGGCCCTGGAAATAGAAAAGGTATAGGTATTGAAATATGCTATTCAAAATCAGGTGGAAAGAGATTTGAGGAGGCTGAAAAATTAGCTGCAAAGTTTATAGCGTATAAGTTAAATGAAAAAAATTGGGGAGTTGATAGAGTAAAGAAACATCAAGATTTTTCGGGGAAATATTGTCCTCATAGAACGCTAGATATGGGCTGGCAAAGATTTTTAAACATGGTGCAAGCAGAATTAAATAAGTTAAAGGGAGGTAATGCTGTGACTAAGCCAGATAAAAACACTCCATCCAGCTGGGCAAAACCATCCTGGGACTGGGCAAAAAAAGAAGGATTTTTAGATGGCACTAGGCCAAAGGATTCCGTAACACGAGAAGAATTGGCAGTAGTGCTGCAAAGGCTGGTGAAGAAACTTGGATAAGATTTCAGAGAAGGACCTAGAGGAGTTATTAAACCTTAAAAGGAAGCAAAAGAAGAGGGGGAGGTTCTCAAAATTTATAGTGACACTTGTCATCCTATTAAATGTAGCCTTTACTGCAGCGGTACTATATGTTTATTTACAGGTAGGAAGTGAGCCACAAGTCCTTATAGGAGCCTGGTTTGCATTTACAACAGGAGAATTATGGATGTTATCCAGCATAAAAAAGAAGAAAATAAAGGAGGGCAACGATGAATATTGATATAGATATAATGGTTAAGGTAATCATACCGATTTTAGGGGCTATCGTAACATATCTAATAGTTCCTTTTATTAGACAAAAAACTACAAAAGAGCAAAGAGAAAATATTTATTTTTGGGTAAAAGTAGCAGTAACGGCAGCAGAACAGATATACAAAGAAAAGGGGCAAGGAAAGCTTAAAAAAGAATACGTTGTTGATTTTTTAGTTAGCAAAGGAATTAATATAACCATTCAAGAATTAGATGTACTTATAGAGGCAGCGGTAAAAGAATTGAATATTATTCAAGAGAAAGTAGGCCAGGGTTAAATCCCTGGATTTTTTTATTTTTTGAGAAATATTTTTAAAAAAAATTTAAAAAAAGTATTGACACCATACGTATATACGTGTATAATATAATCAAAAGGAAGAACAATAAACAGTTGGACCTTGACAGTTGAATACCGCGACCGAGTACCTATAAAGATGCCACGACCCCGAAGAAGTTGCCACGACTGGAGAAATCCACGAGCGAACGAGGGCGAGCGTATGGGAAAGGTCGGGAAACCCTCCTAAACTAATGCAAAACTAATGCAGCTGCCAGCAATGGCAACCGTCCCAAGCCGGTGGAATGCAGAGGGGTTAAAAATCAAATGGGAGGGATTTAAATGACTATAAAAGAAGCCCTAGAGAGAAAGGGGTACAGAATAGGGTTCTATAAATCTCTATTTTACGGGGCAACATGGGAGGATGGAAGTATTGACAGAACCTGGGATTTTTATATCGTGCATCCAAAGTATGGTTGCTCACGTACCCTGACCCTTGAAGAACAGCAGGGCTAGGGTCAACGGCGGTGAAATCCCGCGGGAGCCTGCAAAGGCTCTACCGCTCAACCTGCTAAACAGGGAAATATAATGAAATAAGGAGTGTTGTATATGAAAGATATAACAATAAGTAAAAAAGACATACTAAAAAATGAAAATTATAAACAAGCATTAGAATTGCTTGAAAGAGAAAAAGTCAACTATAATTGGCTAGTAGAGGGTGCAGTAACATTTGGTTGTTATTGGGAACAAAACTACAACATCAGAAAAGACCAGGAATGGTGGAATAAAAGGAGCAATTATATTAATGAAGTAGCAAACAGATATAATGGTCATCAAGAAAAGTTATTAAACAAGGTACAACAGATGCTAATTGAAAATATAGCAATGAAAAAAGTACTAAAAGAAGCAAAAATAAATCTATATATTAAGTGACAAGGCTGAGAATGCCAGCCAGAATACCGCCAGCCGGGAGCGGTCAATCCCGGCGCAAAATAACAAATAGGAGGGGTTAGAATGAAAAAAATCAGAATTGAGAGAACTAAAAAAGGTTTTCCCGCCTATTGGGAAGCGGGAGGAGGTTTCACCAATACAGGTGAAGCTACTATCATAGCAAATAAAAATGGTCAGCCAAAAGAGGCTATCTACGTCAGAAGAAGAGGGCATCTGGCAAATGGTGAGCATGCCCTTGCCATTTTAGAGGTTGGTGACTACATCATAAAAGCCTTTCATCATCGAGAGGATTTTGAAATTGTAATATTAAAGGTACTAGATTTTGAAGAGGAAACAGCAGTTGTAGAACAAGTCAATTGTTTTAGCAGAGGCGAATGGGATGCAGAGCTTCCTGCGTCCCTAGAGGCTGCAGTACAGGCAGCTATGGAAAAGGCTACCTGCTATCATTGTAGGAAGCCACATTTCATATTAGATACGTCCTTGATATATTGATAATAGTTAAATAGAATCCCACGACACGAGCATAGCTCACCGTCACAGGGACTGTCTATAGGTATACGAGTATATCTATAGGCAGTCCTATTTTTGTCATTATGAAAGGAAAGGAGTGGTATTATGGAAAAAGGAAAAAAAGTTAGATTCACTACAACCATCGATGAGGGATTGTTAAAAAGAATAAAAGTTAGGGCAATAGAAGAAGGCAAAAATGTAAATGAAATAATAGAAGAATTATTAAGAAAATACTTAGAGAGGTAGGGATAGCCTGCCTCTCATAAGATATAGAAATATTGTTCTAAATATTGACATCGAACATAATTCGGAATAATCGAATTATTTTAAAAAAACTCTTGACATTATGTAAAGTTTAGTATATTATATATATAATAACACAATATATAAAGTCAACATTGAAGTTTTAGGAGGTTTATTGATGAGAGAGTGGCTATATAAAGCAAGGAAAGATAAAAACTTAACAATGGCAGAGGTTGCTGCAAGGTCAAATATTTCTGAGAGTTATTATTCATTGATAGAGAATGGAAATAGGAATGTACCAGTCCATACAGCTAAAAAAATAGCTAAAGCATTAAGCTTTGATTGGACTAAATTTTACGTGGATGACCCAAAAGATTTAAATGAGTAGGAGGTGAGTTAATGAACGATTTATCAATAATCCTAGCAGGGGCAATAAAAATAATAAAATATTTCTTTCCTGTTTTTTTATTCATTGTTGTTGGACTAGCCTATATTGGCTGGGTTGAAAGAAAGGAGGGAAGTTATGGCAAGCATAACAATTTGCACTGCAAATAAAATCAGTGATGAAAGAATAAAAAAAGCTGAAAGATTAAAAAGTCTATACGAAGAAGTAGCAATTTTAGAACGTAAAATCCAGGAAGGTAAAGAAGCTAGTATAAGACTTAAGGTAGTAGAGGAAGAAATAAGACAGCTTACTACAGGTGACATCAAGAAAGAAATAAAAGAGCTAAGAGACTGGGTAAGCACAATGATATTTGATGGAAAACAGGACATCATGCAAGAACTCTATAGGATAGAAAGAAAATGTTAAAAAAATGAGGAGGGAATATAAATGAGGAAGAAGTTTGATGAATTGTTTAATTTAATTGAAAGAGAAGGCAAAGATAAATTATTGGAATACCTTGAGAAGAATGGCTATTTTACAGCTCCATGTTCTAGCCAATATCATTTAGCAGAAGAAAGAGGGTTGCTAGAACATAGCGTCAATGTTACAAACTTAATGCTAGATTTAGCAAAATTTATGAATTGCTTTGAAACTGATATGACAGAAAGTATTGTCATTGTTGGGTTATTCCACGATTTAGGTAAAAGTGCATACTATAAAAAACCCCACTATATCGAAAACATACTAAAGAGTGGTAAAAGAAGTGAATCTAAACCTTATGCATCAAATAAGGACAGGCTAAATGTACCTCATGAAGTAGCCAGCATTCATATCCTTTCAAAATTCATCCAACTAACAGAAGAAGAAACCTTTGCAATTCTATACCACAACGGTTTATACACTTCTACAGGATATGGCTTAAAAGGCAATGAAAGACCATTACAGACGCTATTACACTTTGCTGACCTATGGTGTTCCAGGTTTATAGAAGCAGAAGTAGAACCAAATCATTCCCTAACTAGTGAGTTGTTCTAAGGGGGTGCAGGTAAGTGGCCAATGTCTATGAAAAATTAATGAATATACAAAATGAGTTAAAAGCACCTAAAAGTCAATATAATGAGTTCGGAAAATACCACTATAGAAGTTGCGAAGATATACTAGAAAGTTTAAAACCAGTATTGGCTAAGCATCAAGCAGCAGTAACTATATCAGATGAAATTGTGTTAATAGGTGATAGGTACTATGTAAAAGCTACAGCTGCATTAATTGATGTAGAGAAAGGGGACAAAGTAGAAGTATCAGCATATGCAAGAGAAGACGTACAAAAGAAGGGTATGGATGTAAGTCAACTAACAGGAAGCACAAGCAGTTATGCTAGAAAGTATGCACTAAATGGCCTCTTTGCAATAGATGATACAAAAGACAGTGATGCTACTAATAAACATGGCCAAGAAAAGAAGCAAAATACTCAAAAGCAAGCAGATGAATCTAAAAAAGATATAAATAGCTTAGCAACTGATAAGCAAATTAAAGCCATATATGCCTTGCTAAAGAATAAGAACTATTCAGAGGAAAGTCTGAAAAATTATATCAATAATGCTTATAACAAAGATAGTGTTACAGAATTAACAAAACAAGAGGCAAGTGATGTAATTCAAATATTAAACGAAATGACTAAAGAAGGATAGATGAAGGGGATAGCTTACCCCTTCATCTCCTAAAGGTAGGTGATAAAAAATGGCAAGACCTCAAAAAGTAGGACTAGATTACTTTCCTCTAGATGTTGATATAGACCAAGATGATAAAGTTGCAATTATTGAAGCTCAAC
>ERZ773359.1311-NODE-1311-length-34877-cov-11.030613_pt1 | contig 34877 bp, 30 predicted proteins | sample MGYA00374955_ERZ773359 | MGnify/ENA primary metagenome ERZ773359 (study PRJEB29098, sample SAMN04486028) | biogas fermenter metagenome | study: EMG produced TPA metagenomics assembly of the Biogas fermentation microbial communities from Germany - Plant 4 DNA1...
ATTCTGGTTAGATTTCAACGCGGGGCGGTTTAATCCGCTCCGATGAATAATGAAATGATTTACATTCCATTCTGGTTAGATTTCAACTTGTGCAATATTATATATTGTAATTGTACGTCAACATTTACATTCCATTCTGGTTAGATTTCAACGGTGCACGTGTATTTCGGCGGGGAAATTGGGGAAGAATTTACATTCCATTCTGGTTAGATTTCAACACTGATGACATGATAATAAAAAATATGACATTCCATGATTTACATTCCATTCTGGTTAGATTTCAACAAAAAAATTGATTATGGGAGGGTTTATCAATGAAAAAAATTTACATTCCATTCTGGTTAGATTTCAACTTAAACAATCTAAATCCTTTAAAACCCTATTATCCGTATTTACATTCCATTCTGGTTAGATTTCAACAAGGTTGTTTATGTTTTGTATTGTGATAATGTCTCATTTACATTCCATTCTGGTTAGATTTCAACTTTTGTAGGGCTTCCTGTTTTGTGTTAGCCCATATCCATTTACATTCCATTCTGGTTAGATTTCAACCGATAAATAGCAGAGTGACGGGGCATTCATTGCCCATTTACATTCCATTCTGGTTAGATTTCAACGCGATTCTATTTAGTATTTGAATTTTGTAGCATACAAGCAATATATCTGTCTTTGACTGACATTTATAATAAAACATATATATAAAACCAGACGGATAAAACAAAAAGTATTCATTTTTCAAGGTTCGCCTGATCTGTCTGTACCCCATGTTTTTACTGTTACCGATGGTCGACAGTTGCTAAATGAAGTTTGAAGTAGCATCGTCTTCTTTGCCCCAAAATTCTTTATCAAGCCATTTTTCATTTCTGGTTTTAAATACAATCAATGAATCCCTGTCTTTTCTTAAAAACTTTTTTAATGTCATTTCCAGTTTGAAAAGCTGAGCGTCCGACAATTCTCCTTCAAATACTGAGTTTTGAATGTGGACAAGGTACTTTTTACATTCCTTGAAAACTTTTCTTAAAACTTTAGGACCCGCTTCGTCCATCACAATATCGTATACAAGTATAATATACATCTATTTTATCACCACCAGATCTTAAATGGCTCATACATTTTTTCTCCCAGCAGATGTTTCACAAGTTTATATGCTTCAAGTCTAATAAGCCTTAAATACGAAACAGACCGTTTTAACTCTCTATGCCCTATTGTCTGTTTTAAACGAAGATCCAGTTCAGCAATGATTGTTTTAATAGCTGATTCCTTAAGCTGTAAAAATTCTGTCTCTTTGTGGAAGCTGTACTCATTTATTTGATTTTTATTGAGAAGCGAGAAAATCAACCTGTCAACAATTAATGGCTTGAATATTTCTGATATATCAAGACTAAGCGAAAATCTACTGGTTCCCGGTTCATGCAAATAACTTATGGTAGGATTTAACTGTGTATTATAAATTTCGCTCAGCGTCTTTGTGTAAAGCATGGTGTTTAGAAAAGATATTAGAGAGTTGATCATATTATCCGGTGGTCTTTTTACCCGTTTCTCAAACTGAATATCCTGATTTATAATTTCGTTCCAGGCAGAATAGTAAACCTTCCTTATGTTACCCTCTAATCCCATCAGAGATTCTACCTTATCAGCCACATTTATTTGATTTCTAAAATAATCTATTTCATCCATTACATCTGAAAGGTCCTTACCTCTGTTTTTATAGTATCTTAAATTGCGATAAATATTTGCTGAAGCTCCATCAACAAATGCTTTTGCCAATATAATGCGTTTATCAGGATTAGTATAATGTTCAACTTGCTTAACCAATAGTTTTCCTGATACAAGATACTCCCTTGGATAAAACGTACCTGAATAATAGCCGTAATAATTAAACCAATGCAAAGCAATATGGCGGGATGCTAAAAAACTGATCAATGCAGAATTTATATTTATCTGTCCAAAACAATATATGTCCCTTACCTGTTCAATGGGAATTGTTCTTCTCCCTCCATCTTCAAGATAAAACTCGATTGTGTTATCCTTTCTTTTCAACTCACCATTGTTAAATATGTAATAGGTTCGTTTCAAAAGTAATTCCTCCTTTAAAAGCCAATACTTCAGCAGGTGTAGCCTAAATAAAACATAGCTCATAATAAGCACATTTACTGCATATCCTCATTTTTTTTGAAGTAGGAGGTGAAGGCGTAGTAACAATACTTTCAATATCTCGGATTATCTCTTCAATCTTTTCTTCATCACTTTCATCTAATTCCACAACAAGATTCTGTCGCAAAAGTGGATAATCGATTACGCCCGTGACTCCGTCCAATCCAAGCTTTTTGAGGTAATATAAATAATACTTAACTTGCCAGATAGTCGCCTCTTCAATACTTTTTGACTTTTTAACTTCGTGAATCTGTTTGTTTTTTCGTATAAAATCAATATTTATGGTTCCGTCAATAAGAATATTTTTTCTTTCTTGTGCATAAGAATTTTCATCTATCATTCTACCTATCAATACATTTTCGTGCTCATTCTCCATTTGAATCTGATTTGTAAAATACCATAATTTCTTTTTGCAAACAAAATAGTACTCTACCATAACTCCTGTAATCTTCATTATCCTCATTCCTTAATTAAGGATTTTTATAGCATGGAATTTCGTGTCTGTATTCTGTCTCTTTCTCCTCTGGTTATTTTCCTTTGGAGACCCAAACCTCTTTCCTCTTCTTCATTAAAATCATAAGGACAGTCACATATTTTTATGCCTGTTTCTGCAAATGCCCGTTTCCCGGCTTCTTTCAACAAGGCATTATCAATGTTGAATAACAGTTCATCGTCATAAAAGTAAGAAACCGAAATGGTATATTTTAAAATATTGTCAAGTATTTGTCTTTTCTCGGCTGAATCGGATTTTTCAAACTGTTCTTCCATCTGCTGTAGTATGCCTTTAACGTCCAAATCATCATATATGGATCTGGGTATAACTAAAACGCTTAAAATATCACGGAATTTGGTTTCATTTTTTTCTAATTGATAGGGTTTTTCCTGAATGCTTTGTAAATAACTAATATAATTTAAAATTTCTTTATAATAGTCTGACTCTAATATTTGGGGATTTAGTTCAGGATCATAAACATTCTGAATTATATTCTGCTTATCCTCTTCTGTCAGTGTCTGTTGGTTATCCGAGTTTAAAAATTTTTTCAAAGCATTCAAAGAGAATTCATATATCTCTTTATTTATTACGCGGCCATACCCTGATACATCCTCAGTATATATATGAATATTAGGAGTTTTTTCTATAAGGAAACTGTTTTTCCCTCTTAATATTCTTCCCATACGCTGAAAAAGGCTATCGATAGTACACATTTCAGTATGTAAAATATCGAAGTCAATATCAAGGCTTGCTTCAACAATCTGTGTAGCCACCCAAACTCCCTTTGCATTTTTGTCTTTTGAAAAATTCAGAATCTTGTTTTCAAGAATACTTCTGTGCTCTCTTGTAAATAAACTGTGTAACAGCCATTTATTCTTTACATTGAGTTTATTATAAATCTCCTGTGCCCTTGCCACAGTATTTGCTATCACCAGAACCTTATGATTAAAACTGTCATTTTCAATCTGCTGAATATCAAATTCTGATTCATGCAATTTTACGAAGTGCTTGGATTTATCTGTTCTGTTGCTGTCCCTTAAAAAAGGCTCCGGCAGTTCATATGCCACGTTTGCTTTCATTTTTAACTTTTCCTCAAGAATTTTAATAAATATTTTTGGCATGGTTGCTGTCATGATAAGAAACTTTCCACCCAGTTTGTGAATCTCTCTCAGCCCATATAAGATACAGGCTATTATGGACGGTGAATACATCTGAATTTCATCAATAACTACCTTTGAATACATTAGCGTAGCCGGTATCATTTCATATCCATGGTATCGGAATACAAAGCGGAATAACTGATCTACCGTAGTAATAGTCAATGGCGCGGTAAACAGCCTTGCCTCGCTGTCCATATATATTGACGCTTCATAAGATTCTGTTTCTTTAAGATATACGCTTATAGAATCTGAATGCAGTAAAGCAACCGGTGAATAATTCAGTGAATTTTCCCCGGAGCTTCCCTTTATCCGGTTATATATCGCGTTAATGGTTACTCTTAATGGTAAAGTATAAAACCCTTTATTTGCTCTTAACCAAAGCAGAGCCCCTTCAGTCTTTCCAATTCCTGTAGAAGCTGTAAGGATAATATTTTTATCGCTGTTTTCGTATAAATATTTCTGTACATCTGCCAGTGAATTGCCGCCGGTTGTATATTTTTTAATCACTTTCTGATCTACAGATTCGTTGTCACTGTCAAATGGTTTCTTCTCAATTGCGGTTATTCCGGCACTGGCTGTGTAATCAATACGGTTCAATAGTCCTTTTATTTTTATGTATGCAGTATATAATTTCTTATTTTTGGTCAAACAGTCTAAATTTACCTTTGTATTTACATGTTCAAAGTCAGGAGCATCAGTAATAAATCCAAAAGCAAAATCTTTTTTAAATTTAGTGATATATGGTTTTACATTATCCTCCAATGTTCTTTTTAACTGATTGTCGTCATATTTAATTTTCCTGTGATGGTGATAGTATATGGACATGGCAAGGAGTATGATTTCATCCTGCGAGAAACCATATTCCCTTTGAACCCTTTCATAATCGATCATGCATGTGCTTAAATATCCGTGTGGTATTTCATATGCACCACCAAATACATCAGGCAATGAAAGACTTTTCTTTAATTTCGCATAAATCTTATTCTGAAATGTAGTATTTATCTTTCCAATGTCGTGATGAATTATTGCAAGTTCCAGTATGTTCCATTCCTTTCCGGTAAGGATTTCAGGTAAAGCTTGCTTTAATTCCTTTACAAGCTTCAGCATTTCTTCGGTATGCCGTGAAATGGTTATCGGGCTGGGATATGATTTAGCCAGGAACATATTATCCATATACTATCACCTCTCCTTTATGCCAGAAATACCGCATCACCCTTAGAATCCTTCGAACATCTTGCTCCCTTCACAATTTTTGACTGTGGAGACGCATAAATGACATCTATTTGCTCTTTCCACTGCCTGAATTTCGTTTTGGGGTTTATGGTATAACTCTTATTGATTCTGTAGCGGGTTCCGGTAATTTTATAATTAAAGTTGTCTCTTTCGTAGAACTCAACAGGAACGTAGGCATTTCTGTCCAGAGTAAACGTAGCATCATTGGTTATGTTTTCCAATATGTCACATACCTCTACTGCATCTATTCTAAGTAAATCCTCCCATCTGCCAAGCGAAGGGTAGTAATCAGGATTTAGCAAACCGTTATATATAACATCTACAAGCGATTCATCCTTTGGGCACACATGTATTAACAGCCGGACATCCGTTAAAAGCTCGTGGTTTCCAACCCCTCTGTTAATACGGTGGTGTGTATTATCTTTAGAGTAATACCCTATATTATAGCGTTCCACATAATCCTTTGTTGCTTCCTTTCCTTCAGGAACAGGATTAAATTCATAATGCGAATATGTATCATTTACAACCGAACAGTATTCACCCTGCACACTTACTCGCATATCATGATATTCTTTAAATCCACAGACTTTGTGAATCATTCCAATAACCGTGCTGTAAGGAGGCAATGGATATGTTTCACGCAATCTGAAGCTGGATGCTTTCCGATAGCAAGGCATGTTTTGGTACGCCTCTATTCGGACAGCTTTCATTGATATACCTCCTCCACTTTCTTTTTCAGATTTTCAAAAAATTCCTTTATTGAAACAGGTTTCAATTGTTCGATTATATCTCTGTCATTTCTGAAAGTTCCCCTAAGGTAACCTATTTCAGTATTCTCTTTTATTGAGTCCGCAGAATCAATAACCTGCTTAATGATGTCAATTTTTAAATTGCCCTTGAACAATTGCAGCCTGTTTTCAAAGAAGGGGTTTTTCCTGTCATATATTCCTCCGATAACGAAAACTGGTGACAGATTTTCTCTTCTTCCTTTTATATCCCTGTATAAAAACATAACAGTATCAAGGAAATTCTTTAAGCGATTTATTTTTTCACTGTTTTCAACATAAATTATTTCTCCGTTATCTTCATCTACACCGACTCTGTCTAAGTCTATGGCAATAGTATAGGCATAGAAGGATTGGTGTATTTCACTTTGAGCTATAGAATTACCTGCTCCTTTTAATCTCGCTGCAAGCCCCATATTGGTCAGGTAATCTGTATCTCCCGCATATGGTTCGAGGGCAATGGCGTTACTTAACCGGACAACCGCACTTCTCGTTGTCGCTTTTTCACCGGAATCGGTTTTCATATACCCGAACAGATCAATTTCAGCATAATTAATAATGTCAGCATCGGTATGAAATTGCAGTACTTTTTTGGTTCCGGATCCTTTTTCCTCAACAGGTGTATTATCACAACCCATTTGCTGAATAATGTTGTACCTCAATGCCTGTCTTGAAATATAAGAATAGCTCTCACCGCTTCCCCTTGTAAGCTTTTTAAGGGGAGAAATATTGCCAAAACCTTCGCCGTAATTTGCGCTTCCGCATTCAATAATCAAAGACATGGTTAATCCTTTTCTCATATTATTTAACCTCCTCATTTATTGTATTTTCAGTGCTTTTTTTAGAATCCAGGCTTTCACCATAGAGCCCTGCTATAAATGTATAACCCAGCATCTGAAATTTCTCGTCGTTTTGCTGCATATCAATGAGAATCCTGGGAATTGATTCATTTCTGCCCACATAGAAGCGGAACATTGTGTCGTTGAACCTGGCTTTATCTTTGGTTTTTAATGAGAGCAACAGAGGATAAACAAAGGAACGTAAACTTTCATTGACTTTTGTGTTTTTGTCATTCAATTCAGCAATGTTCCTGACATGCTGTTCTCGAATTTTTTTACCCTCATTATAGGCAGCATTGAATTCCTTTTGACTTATATACATTGCCTCACTACCTCCTTCATCTGAATTAAATCTTCTCATTCTGAGTCTTTGAATTTCCAGAATGTCCTTAATATATAGGGCTTTAACATTCTCGCTGAAAACTTTTTGCAAAATTGCATGTACCAGTGGATACTGATTTTTGCCTGAAAAGAAATTATCCGCAACTTCCTGGTAAACATTAATATAAGTATCTTTGTCTTTTTTAAACGACCAATTCAACAAATGCCTGAAATTATGTCTGCATGCATGAAGTATTTCCAAAAGCGGTTTGGAAAGAGTGTTGAAAACATACCTCCCGCTATCCCTGTCAAGTGAAACTCTCCTGATAATCTGTATGTTTTGTATTTCTTTTGTTTGTTCCTGAGCTGCATCATCAACAAAAGAATACAGCACTTTATAGTAAGGTTGGTTCACTGTATTGTATTTATCCCCGCCTCGTTCAAAAATATCTTTTACTGCAACCAGACTACGAATACTATCATTATTGTTAATGAAGATTGCTTCTTGACCAATTATGGTAAACCCCAGTGGAACGCAGGAATATACCAATGCGCAGATAGGACATATGTAGGTATCAGGATTGAAATTCCAGTAATGAGACCGTTTTCTGGCCATGTCAATACCTACATCGTTAAGCCATGACATACCCCTGCCTATAGATGTATTTATTGGATTTCCACACTGAATGCATTGCATTGTGCCTTTTCTTTTTTTATCCAGATACTCCAAGGCAGGTTTGACAAAATCTTTATAATAGCACTCTTTTATATCCTTTTTTGAATTTGAGCTGTTTAAAAAAGCAATTCCCTGCCAAAACATATTTATCTTTGTGTAGATTATATCTTTCATGCAAAGGGTTTCACAATGCTTTTTCATGTATTGAATTAAGTCGTGGCAAATATCTAGCGATTTTATGATGTCTTTTTCCTTTTTCAACTCCTTTACGCGTGAGAGGACATCAAATTTGTCACCTTTCTCTGAAATTATGTGATATCCGGATTTATAACTTGCGCTACTAAGCTTATTTATTAGTTTATCAATATAGTTCTCGTAATCTTTTTCTGATATATTCTCAGCTTTACTTCCGGCGAATTGCTCATACTGGTTAATAAGACTTTGATATAATGTTTCATCCTGGAAAGTATTCAGCATTGCTTTTATGTAATTATCGTGGAAGTTCTCAAGTAATGATATCGGAACCTTTATGGTATTACCCGCGTCCTGTTCTTCGAGATCAAAATCTTCCAACTGAAGAACCTTTACAAATCCGCATATACCTGAATTGAACAAAAAATCTTTCAATGTAATGGTTACATATTCACCGGTCAAAAATATCACCTCCTTCTCAAACAGATATCATTCCGAAGCCACTACTTCGCCTGGAGCCTAGTCCCTGCTTATAGAAATAATCCAGTAAGACGGGGTTACCTTCCATTCGAAAAGTACCCAAAGTGGCTTCAACGTGCTGTCCATAAAATTGCACTACTGTCTTTTGCGGCTTAACAGGTTCTATGCAGAAGTCTTCCAGTAAGGACAACGGCATATCGTTAAGAATTTCAAGCTGGTAATGAAGTATTCTCATCAGTTCTTCATTAAACTCTGGATGGGCAATGCTGTAATAAAAATCCCTGTGTTTTGTATGAGAGCGAACAACAAGAGGCGAAATAAACCGGGCAAGAATTTTTCTGTCGGTAATGATTTTTTCAGGTACGAGCTGGATTTCTTTCAGCAGAATTGAGTTGTCAAGCGGTATGCTGAAGTCTTTCATTCTCATTTGCAAAAAAGCATTGTACATATGTATGCCAAGGGCTGTATCACCAGTTGAAAACTGGACATCCATCCGATTACTGCCCAGCTTTATAGTCTTGGGATAAAAACTGGGTGTATCCAGCCAAACAGAAAAAGTATATTTTTTGGGAATAGCACCGCTTTCATAAAGATCCCGGTATAATTTCTGGTCATAGAGGTATACAGAATTCTTCATAAAAGATAAAATAAAAGGTCTGTAGTCACTGGGAATTTCGTTTTTTTTCAGTTCGAATTTAAGTTTTAATCTCATTCTTTCTTTCACCTCCTTTCGTGAAGTCCAATAATAGTTTTGTATACTGCTCGACATTATTATATAAATTCCTTAATGTCTTGTCAATATTTTCTATGTTATTTTATACTAAAATTTTAACATAATAGCTGGACAAATCATGTCCAGCTATAAATAAAAAAAAAGCAAATACAACTAAATATAATGTATTTGCTTTCCATATTGGAGAGATTCAAAATTGCAGATTATAAAAAACTATTATCTTTACATTCCATTAATGATTAGATTATTCTCCGACTTATATATTCTAAATTCAGCCTTTTTCTTTAATATTATGCATTGCCTGTTCAGATACGTATCCTCCAGTTATGTTTAATACTTTAAAGCCGTTTTGGCTTAGTATTCTGTCGGCAATGTATCCGCGTACACCAACCCGGCAGTATACAACAATTGTTTTTTCTTTATCAAGTTCTGTAAGCCTTCCTCTTAAATCATCCAAGGGTATATTAACAGCCCCTTCTATATGGCCTCTTTTGTATTCTGACTTAGTTCTTACATCAACCAGGATGTAATCTTCTTTGTTAAGTTTTTCCAGGTCACTCCAGGTTATAAGATGCGACAACCCTGCCAAATAGTTCTGCGCAACAAATCCTGCCATGTTAACGGGGTCTTTCGCAGAAGAATATGGAGGCGCATATGAAAGTTCCAGCTCTGCCAGGTCGTTAACCGTTCCATTAAGCCGTATTACTGCAGCAATAATATCAATTCTTTTATCCACCCCATCGTAGCCTATTCCCTGAGCACCTAAGATTTTCCCACGTTTATCAAACAACAGCTTTAAAGTCATAGGTGTTGCACCGGGGTAATAAGTAGCATGGGACATGGGATGAACGTAAATTGTTTCATATGGTACATCAAAGCGTTTTAAGGTTTTTTCATTATTGCCTGTGCACGCAGCAGTAAGTTCAAACACTTTAATTATAGAGGTACCCTGAGTTCCTTTATATACTGAATATAACCCTGCAATATTATCGGCCACTATTCTGCCCTGTTTATTCGCAGGACCTGCCAAAGGTATTGCTGTTTTTTTACCGTTCACGAAATCAACCACTTCAACAGCATCACCAACGGCGTAAATATCTTTTATATTTGTCTCCATTCTTTCGTTTACAATTATATGTCCCCTTGGCCCAAGCTCAATTCCGCTGTCCTTAATAAAATCTGTATCAGGAATTACACCTGCTGCTGATATAACAAAATCGGTGTTGATCTTTCGGCCGGATGATAATAAAACCTCAAGTTTATCTCCCTTTTCATCAATAGCTGTAACTGAGGTATTTAATACAAGGCTTACACCGTTCCGGATCAGCTCATTTTCCAGTATCACTGCCATGTCTTCGTCAAATTGAGCAAGTATATGGGGAGCAAGTTCAACAAGCGATACAGCCACTCCCCTTTGTATAAGGTTTTCAGCAATTTCAATGCCAATAAATCCTCCGCCTATAACAACTGCACTTTTCGCGTTCTTTTCGTCTATTAGAGATTTAATTGCATCTGTATCGGGAATATTCCTTAAACATAGAACCTTATCACTGTTTATTCCAGGAATATCAGGCTTAAACGCCTTTGCACCCGGCGATAAAATAAGATAATCATAATTTTCTTCATAAACGCCTTTTGATTTACTTTTTACAGTTACCCTTTTCTCTTTGGGAGCTATGTTCATAACTTCACTTTCTGTTCGTACATCAATATTGAACCGTATTTTCATATCTTCTGCAGTTTGAACTATAAGGTCGTCTCTGTCTTTTATTACTTCCCCTATGTAATACGGCAGTCCGCAATTGGCATAAGAAATATATTGATCTCTTTCAAATATTATTATCTCTGCATGTTCATCCAGCCTTCTGAGCCTTGTAGCAGCAGAAGCACCTCCTGCTACACCTCCAACAATCAGTACTTTTTTTTCCATGGTAAAACCACCCGCCTGTTCAGTTTAGTATACTATCTATAATTAATGATAAGGCTTTCTTTTCCATCTTATAACCTCGTCCATTCAATATTTAAGTAACCTCTTGAATATTCGGAAAGACAAATATTATTAAAAATTTGCAGAAGCATGCAAACCCCTTGTTTTCCTATTCTATAACAGTAACACCACTCAGTGTTCTCAATTGAAAGATGAGATCATTTTGAGTCTGACCCTTCGGAAGTTTCACAGCGAAACGTACGGTCATGAAGTCTTCCTCATCATCATCAATATCCACATTGTTAATGTTAGCACCCATTCTACCAATAAATGATGCTACCTCACCAAGCTTTCCCGGCCTGTTTTCAATCCTTACACATATTTCAGTGAAAGTTTCCTCCCTGTAAATTAAAACATTTTCAAACTTACTAAGAGTTCTAAGCGTTATAAATACAATAGCTGAAGCAATTATAGCAGCAAGGTAAAATCCCGAACCTGCCGCAAGCCCTATACATGCTACTGCCCACAGGCTGGCCGCAGTAGTTAGCCCTTTTACACTAACACCTTGTTTAATTATAGTACCGGCACCAAGAAAACCAATACCACTTATTACCTGGGCTCCAAGCCTTGCAGGATCAATGTTTGTTAAACCATGATATTGGTGGAATAAATATTCTGACAACACCATAACAAGAGAAGAACCTAAAGACACAAGCACGTGCGTTCTAAGACCTGCGGCCCGCTTTTTGTTTTCTCTCTCAATTCCAACAATTCCACCAAGCAAGGCTGCCACAAGTAAACGTAATGCAACAACACCAAAAGACAAAACAGCTTACCTCCTTCCGCTTAATAATGTTTAATATAAAAAAGTCACATCCCTGTATGACTGCACTTAAAGCCCAAATGAAATGTGACTCCACCTCTCCGAATATTTTTATATAATATATTCTAAATTAAATATATGTAATTTTCAATTGATAATGTTAAAAAAACAATATTTTATTAAATAGCTTATAAGCTACCATTTTCTTGAGCTTCCGCCTCCACCGCTACTTCCGCCGCCGCCGGAAAATCCGCCTCCACCACGGCCACCTCTGTACATACCACCGCCACTGCGTCGGCCTGAAGAAGCTGTTAATAATAAAAACCTTGTTATCCTTCCTCTAAAGAATATAAGGTCTATAATAACTAAACTAATAACAAACATTACAGGTATAATATTGCCTGTATCAACATCCTTTTCCCGGGAGTAATCACTAATATATTGATGCTCTGCCGGTTCGTACTCAATACCGTATTCGTTATATACCTCTTTTACAATTGCAAGGAAACCATTTGCAATCCCTAATCCATATTCCCCGTCCCTGAAATAGGGAATCATATAATTATCCTGTATTCTTCCGGTTTTGCCGTCGGGCAGGGCGCCTTCAAGGCCATAACCCACTTCAATCCTGGACATTCTGTCACCAACGGATACAAGAATCAAAACACCGTTGTCTTCTTCGGCCGAGCCTATTCCCCATTCCCGGAACAGGTCATTGGCATATTCTTCAAGGGATTCACCGTCAAGGTTATTAATAGTTACAACCACAATCTGGGCACCTGTCTGCTTATACAGCGAAACCGCTTCATTCTGAATTAACTGTTCATATTCTGAATCAATAACACCGGCAAAATCGTTTACAAAAAACTCACTGGTTGGTTTGGGCAAATCACTGGAAACGGCCATGACATGAGAGGTCATAATAATTAATATCATGACAGTTGTTATTATATGCATGATTTTTAATAATCTATTCTTCATCCAAACCTTCCTTTACCCGTTCAAATATTGTAAATACACTGCGGTAAAGATATTAATATGCAAATAGCCACTTCATGTTTACAGGGAAATTATAAATCCCCTTTAGAACTTTACTTCCGGGGCCTGTCTGGCACTCTCATCAGCTTCAAAATAATCATATCTTTCAAAACCAAAGATATTAGCAATTATAACAGTGGGAAACCTTCTTATTGATGTATTGTACTTTCTTGCTGCATCATTGTAATCCATTCTTGCACGGGCTATTCTGTTTTCGGTTCCTGCCAGTTCATCGGACAACTGAGTAAAATTCTCGTTTGCCTTAAGCTCTGGATAGCTCTCTGCTATTGCAAGAAGCCTGCTTAAAGCACCTGATAATTCGTCACTGGCCGCAGCTCTTTCTTCCATAGAACCTGCCCCAATAAGCCTTGAACGTGCATCAGCTATACTTATAAAAATTTCCTCCTCGTGAGCCGCATATCCCTTAACAGTTTCAACCAGATTTGGGATAAGGTCGTTTCTTCTTTGAAGCTGATTGTCAATCTGGCTAAGAGCCGTTTCAACTTCCTCGCTAAGCGCCACAAGATTATTATAAGCGCTTATGGCAGGAAAAACAATAATAGCCAATACCGCTACCAGTACGATTATTGCAATTGTTCCTTTTTTCATATTTCCATACTCCTGTTCTAATATACTATTGTTTTTATCAGCATGTTGAAAATTGCGGCTGTAAAGCCTTCAACCTTAATTTACCCGGAATAAATGATACTTAAAAAAACCGGGTAAATCAACCATGCTGAAATATAATACGATTTTATTAAATAAAAGTCTTAATTTTTTCTTTCTAAATATAGAAATTCCCCAATTTTACCGATAAAATATAATGTACATCTAAAAATAATAAACAGCTTCAAAGGAGTTTTATATATGAACAAAAACTTTTTTGCTATTTTAACATTTAGTATTATTTTTCTTGGCCTGATTTTATCCAATCTGTTTTTTGTTAGGAAAACCTTCGAGCTTAATGAACAATTAACAAGAATATATGAGCTTGAAGACACAATAAATCAACTTAAAGCGGAACACAGAAAGGAAATTAACGAGATAAAAGCTGATTATGAGAATCAAGTCGAAAGAATTAACAATGAGTATTCCGAAAAATTCGATACTGTAACAAAGGCATTAAATGCCTTTGAATATGAAATTGAAGAGTTCTATAAAAATAAATTTATAATGAAAGAGGATTACCTGGAAAACATAAAGAAGATCAACGATGTAAGGGCAAAGCTGGAGGATAGTAATTAAACTATCCTTCCAGGTCATCTTCAGGCAGTGCATACTCAACAGATACAACTTCATCATTTTCAATAATAAAGGAAAGAACACAGTTACCATCTCTGTAAGAATACTGGTTAAAGGAGTTCTCGTATTCACTTCCATACGCAGCCACAATATCTTCCAGGGTAGCATTTAATGTTATACCCTCTCTGGTGGTTACAGTATCGTCAAGAAAAACAATGGATGCAATGTAATCTACGTTATCCTTAGTGTATGTTGTAAATTCAAAACCACTGTATGAGTATATTTTATCCATACCTTCAAAAGCACAGCTTGGTGCTTCAAAATAGTGCATTGGTTCACCAAGTACCTCCAGAATCGGAGCTGCTTCATCATTTATACCTATCTGAACACCATTGTATTCAAAGAAGTACCCTTCCTTTTCCCGGGGAGTATCCTCTTGCTTTTCACTTCCGCCGGTTTCGTTATTGTTGTTCACATTATCGCTGTTACTGACATTCGCATTATCAATATCATCAGATAAATTTTTGTTGTCACGGCTGAGTACTACTGCTGCAACACCCACAGCTATTATGAGTACCGCTGCTATTATAATTATGGTTTTACTGTTTTTCATATTAAAACCCTCATTTCATGTATTTTTGCTTTGTTTGCTGTTAATCTGCGATGTTTCTTAAACCCGTTTAAAATATAAACCTAGTCCTCGCCCCTTCTGCTGTTGTAAGCTTTTAGATAACCTAATTCCTCCAGCTCCGCATGCTGCTTTTCCATCTCCTCAAGGTAAAGAGCTTCTTTCACAGCCCAAACCCTGCTTAACTCCTCATCATTTCTGCGGTCGGAAAGGCTGAATTTCTCCTGTATTATCTTCCCAAAGTATCTGGACAGCTTTTCAGCTCCTGCCAGGTTCAGATGCAACCCTGCATCATAGGTATCTGTTTGATAATCTATTCCTATCTCATCAGTATACTTCAAAAAGTTTATATATAAAAGATCATTTTCCCTGGCATATTCCTCTATTTGTTTATCCCACTCATCGTACCAGTGCGGATAAATAGTCGGAGCCTTAATTAAAACAAGCTCAATGCCATTTTTCTTACAAAGTGCGGTTATTTTATCAAGGTATTCATAACAGATGTCACTTAACTTGTAGTTAGCAAGTTTTCTCGCCTGTGGTATTGTTGTAACCGGCTTTACATCAACTCTCATTAAATATCCGTTATGTGTAACCTTATCCTTTTTAAACAAATATTTGAAATCCTCGGCTGAAAGTTCACTCCATCTTGAGTGGTACCTTAAAATTGGAAAGAGGTAAGTAATAAACTTCTCTTCTTCAAGCATTGAAGCCTTTATTGATTTAAGCTTTGAAAGCGACAGTGGCATGCCATCCAGTGCCATACGGTTATACGCCTCTTTCTGTGGCTTATCATATTTCATGGACAGCACATTAAAAACCACTACTTTTGGTTTCTCATACCTAAGTGTTTCCTCAAGCAGGTAATAGGAGTGCCATATTAACTGTTGTGCACTGCCGCGGATAAAGCTGGTTATACCATATTCCTGCCAGAGAGTAACCGGTGAGAAGTTTTCATATACTTCGCAATCACCAATGAAAATAACATCGTGATCTTTGTTTTCTTCAAGATAATATTCGGATATCAATGCCCCTTCAAGTATTTCGGTCATATACTTGGGCATCAGTAAATTCTGAAGCAGTGCCAGTATTGCAATTGTAATTATGGCTACAACAGCCAATTTTAAAGCTTTTTTCCACTTAATCATAGCACAACCACTTTCCGTTAAAATTGATTGTAAATAAACTGGTTGCTGTCGTATCCAATACCATAAGCTCCAAATACAATAATTGAGACAAACAAACCAACATAGGCTGCATAACGGAGAATATCCGATCTTGCTGATAGCTTTTCTCTTATGCTTCCGCTTCTTTGAGCAAGACTTACAGCAATCATTATAATTATACCAAAAATAAGGACAATGTAGTCGGCCTTATCAATCCCCAGTTCCAACAATGCACCGTTAAACACTTCATCAACATTCCATTTCGTAAACATCGAGCCATACATCCGGAAGGTTACACGAACATTTCTGTAACAGTCAAGTATTCTTATTGCCGACATCAGCATAAATGTTCTGCCAACCTGGAATAATTTAAACAAAAATTTTTCGCGAATATTAAATTTGTTGTGAAACCAGGCATAAAAAGGTTCGAATTCCTGGGACACGACAATAACAAGGCAGTTTAAAAGTCCCCAGACGATGAAGTTCCAGCTTGCTCCATGCCAAATACCCGTTGCAAACCAAACAATTATGGTTGACATATATACCGGAACTCTTTTGCCGATCTTTTCTCCAAATTTCTCTCTTGAGAATTTTGAAAGCTTGAGCATTGGTCCGCTTATAGAAACAGGATAGAACACATAGTCCCTGAACCATGTTCCCATAGTAATATGCCATCTTCTCCAGTATTCTGCAGTAGATTTTGAGAAGAAGGGCCTTTGAAAATTCTCTTTCAGTTTAATGCCTAATACCTCGGCAATACCTATGGTAATATCAATACCGCCGGTAAAGTCGGCATAAAGCTGAATGGCGTAAAAAACCATCCCAATTAATACATAAATACCCTGGTATGTTTCGGGGTTTTGCGTTATAGTTCTGACTCCGGGCAGGATACGATCGGCTATCACCAGCTTTTTGAAAAAACCCCACAGTATCCTCTGAATGCCAAAGGAAACATTTCTGAAATTAAAGCTGTGACCTGAGTATAACTGACTGCCCAAATCATCAAAACGGCTTATAGGCCCCTGTATCAGCTGTGGGAAAAAGGATACGAAAAGGGCAAACTTCCCTATATTTTTCTCCGGTAAGTATTTACCGCGATATACATCTACCAGATAACCCACTGACTGAAAGGTATAGAAAGAAATACCCATTGGAAAGGCAATATCCAAAAAGGATAATTCACCTGCATTAAAAAATCTTGATATTGAATTAACATTCGATATAACAAAGTTGGTATATTTCAGCACAGCCAAAATACCAAGGTCGAAAAGAAGGCAAATAAGCAGGTATTTTTTCTGTTTTGATTTCACCTTCTCCTTATACGCCTTTTTGTCTTCTCTGGTGAGGCTGCCTTTGTTTTCCTTAAGATAGGATTGTTGCGTCTCGTGCAGTTGTCCGATCTTAACGGCAGCAAAATATGTGGCAATAATGGTTATGGTGATATATGCAACATTGTCCCACCCTGAAAAGCTATAAAAGAAAAAACTTGCCACAAGCAAAAGCAGCCACTGATATTTTTTTGGTATTAAATAGTAAAGAATAAACAGTGCCAGTAAAAAAAGAATAAAGTTATATGATGTAAAAAGCATAGTACTTAATCCTCATCCTGTAATCTCTGAATAAGTTTATACAAAGACTCTGCCGAATTAAAGTTTTCAGGTACTATCTCTTCCACAGGTATCCTGACATCATATTCTTCGTTTATCTCTGCAATTAATGTAATAATATCGAATGAATCCAGTATTTTGTCGTCTATTAAAGATTTATTTGCTTCAAAATCCACATCCGGATGTAATTCTTCAAGAATTTTCAATAATGCTTCCATTTATTTTGACTCCTTTTTTCTGTTCATATATTTCTCTTTTAAAAGTAATCTGTTTATTTTCCCGTTTGTTGTTAAGGGCATGACATCGAGTTTTTCCACAACATGCGGGATCATATATCTGGGAAGCTTTTCCCTGGCGAAGTTAACTACTTCAGCTTTCGAACAGTCACCAACATAATAAAGTACAATTTTTTTCTTTTCATTATCAAAGATACAGCAAGCGTTCACTATCCCGCTCATCCTGCCAATGGCAGCCTCTATTTCTCCCAGCTCAATTCTGTGCCCCATATGCTTTATCTGATGATCCTTTCTGGAGATAAAAACCAGTTCCCCTCTTTCATTGTACTTTCCAATATCCCCGGTACGATATATAAGTTCAGGGTAAAGGTCATTCAACGGGTTCTGCACGAATGCTTCTCCTGTTCTTTCAAAGTCCCTGTAGTAGCCGAGCGTTAATGAAGTTCCGCGTATGCAGATTTCTCCGGGTTCTCCTGGGTCTGCAAGCCTGTTTTCCTCATTTAAAAGAATAATATCGGTGTTTCTAAATGGCCTGCCTATAGGTATAACATCATCTTCAGAAAATTCCCGATCAACTATATAATAACACGACATTCCGGTAGCCTCGGTAGGTCCGTAAAGGTTTATAAACTTTGCCTCGGGCAGAGCTTTTCTCCAAATCAGAAACTGCTTCATTGGGAAAACCTCACTTCCAAAAGCAATGGTGTGAAGGTACTCGGGTTTTATTTTATCAAGCACCCCAAGACCCGATATCATTGTAAAGGCCGGAACAACCCAGCATACTGTATTTATTTTCTTTTCGTTCAGAAACTCCACCAGTTTCATTGGAAACATGAACAGTTCCTTTGGAATTATATACGCCGTTGCTCCAAATTTCAGCGTTGGATAAATTTCCTTCAGTGACGCATCCACATAAAGCGGAGTCTGGTTTCCGAAAATTGTATTCTCGTTAACTCCTAAAACTTCGGAGAAACTTTCAATATAATCAATAACAGAACGGTGGCATGCAACAACACCTTTGGGCACACCCGTTGACCCCGATGTAAAAACTACATATATGGGGTCGGTATCTATGGCCCTTTCAAAAACACCCTGTAAAACTGTATCATCAGGAGTTGTTTTTACTATGTCATCATACAGGTATACATTTTTATCATAATTAAAGGTTTTAACTTTATCCTTTGTAGATTCATCACAGATAACAGCTTCGGGTGATAAATTCTTAAATATTAATTCTATTCTGTGAGCAGGCATTTCTTCGTCGATAGGAACATAATAGTCCCCTGCATAAACAACTCCTAAAAAAGTAATAATCATTTTAGGGTGTTTTTTCATGAAAACAACCACAGGTTTCTTATAGTGCCCCTGGCTGTATAAAAATGTTCCTATTGCCCTTGCACTGTTATACACTTGTTTGAAAGTAAACCCTTCCGACTCGTTTGCATAGCAAACTTTGTCGGGATATATATTAACAATGTTCTCCAAATATTCAAGAATATTGGTTTGTCTTGACATCTTAAGCACCTCGTGTCTAATTATACATTGTATGCTTCGATAAATCTATACCCAAGAGAACGTCTCCAGTAAATTACAGGAATATCTTTAATAATTGGCTCGTCAGGTTATAAGGCTTAAAAACTCCTTTTTAAGACGCCCGCCGCATAATAATACAGATTTTTGCGCTAATACCTCCATTGCATCCAAAAAGCCCGGACCAATGTCATAGTCCCGGTGGATTATTGACAGCTCAGTGCATCCCAGTATTATAACTTCAGCCTTTGCATCAAGAAGTTCATTCTTAACAGCCTTGAAATCTTCCATTGCAAAGGGCATATTGGCTTTTATACCGTTATATATTATATTCATCAGAAGTTTTTGCCGGCTAACCGATGGTAGAACTACCTCTATCCCCTGTTCTTCAAGGCCTTTTTTAAAAAAACCTCCTGCGATAGTGCCATCGGTGGCCATTATGCCCACCCTGCCGATCCCGCTTTCCCTTAAATACCTTGCTGTCTCGCCAATCATGTCAATAATGGGTGCTTCAATCTCTTTGCAGAGCTGTTCATAAAAAAAATACGCTGTTACACAGGGAATAGCTATGTAACCTACCCCCTGCCCCGCTAAAGCCTTTCCAATTTCAGCTATCTCAATAAACGGGTTGTCCTTACTTTTTCCTAGAATAAAATTCGTTCTGTCGGGTATACAGGGTTTATTGTATATTATCATTGGTATATGCTCTCTATCAACCCGAGCATCTGTCATTTTGACCACCATTTCTATAAAACAGGCGGTTGCTAATGGCCCCAGTCCCCCGATTACTCCTAACTCTTTCGTAATTTTTCCTCCTTCTCTTAAGCTCATAACGCTATATTTTAACTTTCCTATATGATAATGATGTCAGATATTTCCGCTATTTTACCGTTTACTTCTCAGGTGTTGCAGGATAGTTCTCTCTGTCGTACCTGTAATAGTAACTGTCTTTGTGTCTTCTTGAATATGCATCCAGTTCGGCATCGGTTACCATGAACGATACAAAAGGAGGTCTATGTATGCAGGCATCAAAATGGTACCATCCTTCGCCATAGTTTACCATATGCCAATAATGCTTTGCTTCACCTGGCTTTGTAGCCCTTTCAACACTAAGGGTTTGTATCCCAATTCTGTTTAATAAAAGCTGCGACATGGAGTAGTACGTAAAGCAGTCTCCCACACCGTTCACAATGCCGTTGTAAGCCTCTTTCATCCAGTCGGTTTTGTCAGAGTATCCGGTGTATGTCAAATGAGTATTTACATATTGATAAATTTCCCATGCCTTCTCCCTCAGTGTCATGTCCTCGGTGGTTATCTGAGCCAGCACTTCATCTGCAAGTTTTTCCAATTCTTCCATTGTAACAGTCTGCTTCTTCACTGTTATGGTAACTTCTTCTGTAGTGGTATTTCCCGATGAATCGGTGGCAGAGTAAATTGCTGTATATTCCCCCTCTACTTTTAAGTTTACCTGGCTGCTGTCAACTGTAACGGGAACTTCGCCGTCTCTGTTGTCTTCAGCATAAACATCTTTTTTATAGGAGAAAGGTATTCCAATGTAAGCAGTTGCTTTTTTAGCACCATATATTTTCGGCGGTTCGGTATCATTTTCGGTAATAAGTGTAGTTTGAACAATGGTCTCATTTCCTCCTTCATCGGTCAAAACAAGGCTTACCGTTTGTTCTCCGGCAAAGCTAAAATCAGGCTCTTCCTTATACCTTACAGTAACCGATGTGATATCATCAATTTCAGTTATGAAGCTTTCAGGTTCAACCTTATCACCTACCCAGGCAGTCTGAGGTTCAGCCACACCTTTTGGAGGAATTGTATCTATTACTTCAACGGTGGATTCATATATTTCGCCATCAACACTTATCTGAACGGGGTACTTACCAACTTTATTAAGCGATGTTGGACCGCTGATAAGGGTTATTTTCCGAGCTGTTACATTTGGTTTTAGAAATTTGCTGACATCCAGCAGCTCAAGCGTTGCTTCAACCTGCACTACTTCTTTCAGCCTGGAAATCCATAGAGTTGTCTCATATTCCGATGTATTGCCGGATGTATCTGTAAGGATTAACGAAACAACCTGTGAATTCCTTCTGGTAAAGTCAGGTTCTTCCTTGAAAGCCACAGTAACATCTGTAACATCGCTAATGCTTTCAAAAAACTCCTCAGCTGTAACGGTTTCTCCTTCTAATAAATCCAAAGCTTTAACTACCCCGGTAGGAGGAATGCTATCTTTAACCTCAACTTTGGATTTGTATACCCTACCGTCAACATTAATTTCTATATCGTAAATACCGGGAACATCCAGTGGGATTGTTGAAATATCGGTAACGTATGTAACGTATTTCGCCTTACCGTTATAAAAAAAACCAGCCTCAGGCATAATTGTACCTGCTTCAACTGTTATTACATCGGCAACCCGGCTTTCTCTTACATAATTCATTATAAAAATTGATACACCAATAAAGATACATACAATCAGAATAACAAGTATAATACCAGGATATTTTTTTCTATTTTCACTCACGTAAATTCTCCTCCAATATAACAGATGACATTTGGTATTGCACCTTCTTTAAAGCTGCTTGTAATATTTTACCCTACAGCTCAATTTCACCGTTGATATGATACCATAAATACCGCTGTTGTTCCATATTTATATTACAAACCTGTCATTCAGGAGTAAATTTTAATGTCTTCATAAGTAAATCGGTACCAGCTTCGGTGTTCGGAAAAATCTCCGACGCTTCTTTAATATATTTCCCAGGTTCGGTTAAAGACGGGCTGTAATGAGTTAACCACATGGCTTTAACCTTTGCCTTCCTTGCCACTTCAGCAGCTTCTGTAAAAGTCATGTGTTTTTTCTTAACCGCCTTTTCTTTTTCCTCATTATTGACATACATGCCTTCACATATGAAAAGGTCTGCTTCCCGGACAAAATCAATAAGCTCATAAGTTGGCCTCGTATCTGTACAATAGCAGATTTTTAATCCTCTTCTTTCAGGTCCAAGAACCATATCGGGTTTTATAACCTGGCTGCCCACTTTTACCTCATAGCCTTTCTGCAATTGTTTATAGTACCAAACCGGAATGTTCAGCTTGCTTGCCCGTTCTATATCAAATTTGCCCTGCCTTTTAAGAATCAGACAGTAACCAAGGCATGTAACGGTATGATCCACAGGGATACTTTTAATTATCAAACCATTTAAATGGGTTTCAGCCTCCTCTTTATCCGGCAGCTCAATTAATTGAAGCTTATAAGGCAGTTCAGGAGCTATAACTGTCAAACCTTCTACCACTTTCCTTATACCAGGTGGGCCCATTAAAGTTAACGGTTCAACACGCCCTGCATTCCCTATGGTAAGAAGTAACCCCGGCAATCCTGCAATATGATCACCATGGTAGTGTGTAAACAAAATGGCATCAATTGCTTTGAAGCCCCAACCCGCTATTTTTATGGGAATTTGAGTACCTTCACCGCAATCTATCAATATCATTCCTCCGTTATATCTGATTAACGCAGATGACAGCCATCTGCCCGGAAGCGGCATTACACCTCCGGTACCTAACAGGCATACATCAATCATAACATTTCATCCCGAAGTATACTTCTAATTTCTGCACCGCTTAGAGAGGGGAATACCTTTCTATTACCTTCTCTGCGGTTTTTATTCCGTCAACTGCAGATGACATAATGCCTCCTGCATAGCCTGCCCCTTCACCAACAGGATATAACCCTTCTATGTTGGCTGTAAATTTCTCGTCCCTGTTTATCCTTAACGGAGACGAACTTCTGGTTTCAACACCCGTTAAAACGCTGTCGGGCAGTGCAAAACCTTTAAGTTTGCTATCAAAATACACAATGGCCTCCTTCATAGTTTCAATAACATAATCTGGCAGGCAGTTTTTGATTCCGGAAAACACCACACCGGGTTTATATGTTGGAGTGACACTGCCAAAACCTGTGCTTTTACGGTCATGTAGGAAGTCTTCGGTAAGCTGGGCCGGAGCCATGTAGTTTTCACCGCCCAGTTTAAATGCAAGGTTTTCCCACTTTCTTTGAAATTCAACCCCTGCAAGAGGGTCATCGCTCATAAAATCTGATGGTGTAACGCCTACAAGCAGTGCTGCATTTGCATTCCTGCCGTCCCTTCTATACTCGCTCATGCCGTTTGTCACAACACTGTTATATTCTGAAGCAGCTGCAACAACATATCCCCCCGGGCACATACAAAATGTATAAGCCGATCTTCCTCTTTTTGAATGATATGAAAGCTTATAATCTGCTGCCCCCAGCATTGGATGCCCGGCAGCATCACCGTACTGGGCTATGTTAATTAAATTCTGCGGATGTTCAATGCGTACACCAACAGAGAAAGATTTCGGGCTCATTTTAACACCATGCCTGTCAAGCATTTCATAGGTATCCCTTGCACTGTGCCCCAATGCCAGTAAAACAATATTACAGTAAAGGGTTTCGGTATTATTCAGCTTTAATGCATGAATATTTCCATCTTTCACTATAATATCAGTAACTTTTGTTTTGAACCTGACTTCCCCACCATTCGCTATGATCTCCTGCCTTATATTTTTGACGATGGTTCTTAGCAGATCGGTTCCAATATGAGGCCTGTAATAATATAGTATTTCTTTTGGGGCACCTGCTTTTACAAACTCTTCCAATACAACAGCGCACCTTTTGTCATTAATTAAAGTGGTAAGTTTCCCGTCGGAAAAAGTACCAGCGCCCCCTTCACCAAACTGAACATTGCTTTCTGTATCGAGGACACCTTCGTTCCAGAATTTGTTGATTTTCTTAACTCTTGAATCAACATCCTCTCCTCTGTCAACAAGGATTGGTCTGTATCCATACCTTGAAAGCGTCAGCCCGGCAAAAAGCCCTGCCGGACCCATACCAACAATAACGGGACGTTCTGTTAACTTCTCGCTGCCATGCCGAACCATTTTATATACCATGTCAGGAGCCGGTACTATATTTTTAGTATCGCTTCTGCGAAGAAGTCTTAACTCATTATTGACATCTGCATCCACAGAGTATACCAGGAAGATATCATCTTTTTTCCTTGCATCAACCGATTTTTTCGATATTTTGAAATGTTTCAGTTCCTTTTCGGAAATTTTTAACCTTAACAAAAGCTTCTGCTTCAAAACCTGTATTTCATCCCTTGGATCGGCAATTTCACTTAATTTAATCTTTATATTTGAAACCCTTATCATGAAATTCTCCTTAATGCTGCATTTTTACCTGCAATATACCCCGACGACCATGCCCACTGAAGGTTAAACCCTCCGCACTGGCCGTCAATATCTATTATTTCACCCGCAAAAAACAGGCCTTTAACTAATTTAGATTCCATTGAGTTTTCATCAATATCTTTTGTGTCAACCCCGCCGGCAGTTACCTGTGCACTTGGCCAACTCTTTGTCCCCCGTATTTTCATTCTCCAGTCGGTTAAAATTCTTATTATATTTTCCTTTTCTTTTTCAGACAGTTCAGAAACGAGTTTTTTAATATTTTCTATTCCGGCCTCAAGCAATATAACAGGGATAAGCCTTTTATTAATAAACCCTACAAAGCTGAAATCTAAAGGTTTGCTTTGCAGTTCTTCAAACCGCCTGTTTAAAATATTTCTAAGCCCTTCTTCAGGCATATCCATTATGGTAATTTTTATATACGCTTCTTTTCCGGCTTGATGAAGCTCCCCCGCTTTTCTGCTTATCTGCAGTATTGGTGGCCCCGATACTCCATAATTCCCAAATAGGATATCCCCTCTGTCTTTTGCAACTGATTTATTATTGTGTATTATCTCGGCAGTACCAACAAACTTAACCCCCTCTATGCGCTTAAAGAACGAGCCTTCAAGCATAATCTGGACCAGTGCAGGGAATATATTTGTGATTCTGTGCCCAAGTTTTTTTGCCAAATCATAGCCATTTCCGTCCGAGCCTGTGGACGGCATAGCTTTACCGCCGGCTGCTATTATAACACTGTTGGCAGTGTAATTTTCACCTTTTTCAGCGCTGACTGAAAATTTATTACCTTTTTTCGCTATGTCGGTTACATGGCAGTTGCAAACCACATTAATTTTTTTGTCATTTATCTCGTATAAAAGTACATCCAGGATACTGGAAGCCTGGTCGGACATTGGAAAAACCTTTCCCATATCCTCAACTTTATGCTCTATCCCCAACCGCTCAAAAAAACGGATGGTATCGTTAACGGTAAAAGCCGACAATGCTCCTCGCACAAATTCAGGGTTATTTCCATTATAACAATTTATATCAGTGTTAATATTGGTAAAGTTACAGCGGCCATTACCTGTGGCAAGTATTTTCTTGCCTACCCGGGGATTTCTTTCAAGTATTGTAACATTGGCTCCTGCCCTTTGTGCCGAGATTGCTGCAATCATTCCCGCTGCTCCGCCACCAACAACTATAACCTTATTATCTGCCATAATAATCCCCCCAATTTCTCTTTTTCAGAGTTTAGTATATCATATCTGACAGGAAAGTTTTCATATACACCATGTCTCCATAGCATATTTTATCAAAATGTTTCAGGGCGGGTATTATCATGAGAGTTAATGTTATTGATTAGCATATATGTTTATGCTATACTCATTAACCGTATATGATAAAAACAGCACACCTTTTCAGCAAGGCGAAAGATTCAGGCTCGCCCGCTGTTGCAGAGAATATATGCTCATCTGAAAATCATTAGTTTTCTTATGCCGACATTTAAAAATATACTTACAGGAGGAATTACATTTGGAACATATTCAGAAACTGACAGACTCTGATACTGCTGATCATGCTCATTATGATAAAACCGTTAAGATGGGTACCACTCCGGTTTTACGCCTGATTTTTTCAATGTCGTTGCCGGCAATGTTTTCTATGTTTATACAATCCATGTATAACATAGTAGACAGCATTTATGTATCACAAATAGGTATGGAAGCGCTTACAGCCATATCACTTGCTTTTCCACTGCAAACATTAATGATAGCAGTTGCTGTGGGAACAGGTGTTGGTGTAAACTCACTGGTTTCACGTAGGCTGGGTGAAGGCAGGTATGACGAAGCCAGCAGTGCCGCTACCCATGGTGTAGTTCTGGCCTTTTTCAGCTGGATCATTTTTGCAATTTTAGGCGTTTTCCTGACAAGACCGTTTTTTGAAATGTTTTCTGATAAACCTATTGTTATAAGTATGGGGTGCGACTACGTTTATATAGTAATGATTTTCTCTTTTGGCGTTTTCATTCAGATTGTTTTGGAAAAAACGCTGCAGGCTACCGGTAATATGATTTACCCTATGTTCTTTCAGTTAACGGGGGCTATTACGAACATTATACTTGATCCGATTTTAATATTTGGTCTATATGGGGTTCCTGAGCTTGGCGTAAAAGGTGCAGCTATAGCAACGGTGATTGGTCAGATTTTTGCGTTGATATTTAGTATTATAGTCGTTGTTACAAAAAAACACAGTGTAAAAATCTCTTTAAAAGGCTTTAGGTTTAATGGCAGGACAATAAAAGAAATATATACTGTAGGATTGCCATCCATAATAATGCAGTCCATAGGCTCACTGCTTGTTGGTTCTCTGAACGCAATACTGGCCACTTTTTCAGAAGCCGCAGTATCGGTACTGGGCGTTTATTACAAGCTTCAGTCTTTCGTGTTTATGCCGGTGTTCGGGCTAACCCAGGGTGTAATGCCCATTATGGGATATAATTTCGGAGCAAGAAATAAAAAGAGACTGCTGGACGCCCTAAAATTTGGCTGCATTATTGCATCAATTATCATGGCAATTGGAACTGCAGTTCTTATGCTGTTCCCTGAAAATCTCCTGATGATTTTTAATGCCTCCGATGAATTAATAGAAATTGGAATACCGGCTCTCCGTATAATCAGCCTGTGTTTCATGGGAGCTGCATTAGGAATTATGTTTTCAACTTTATTCCAGGCATTGGGTGCCGGTATATACAGTTTGATTGTATCAGCACTAAGACAACTGGTTATAATTCTTCCTGTTGCATATGTACTTAGTAAAGCCGGACTGATTTACGTATGGTATTCATTCCCAATAGCTGAAGTCGTTTCATTTATCATAAGCATATCTCTTTTTAAGCGCCTTTATAATCTGAAAATAAAAAACTTAGGTTGTTATTGATAAATAACAACCTAAGTCAGCATTACATAAAAATCTATAATAGATAACGGGGCTCTCAGCTTGTCCTTTTGGACAGGGGGGGGAGAATGCAAGAACCCCGTTTTCTATTTTAACTACATTCGAGTCTGGGTAGCAACTAAACATGCTGCCCCATACTTCTCTCTAAGCCGTGGCTTTTCAATCTTACCTGTTGGATTTCTTGGAACCTTGTCAAAAATTATTTTTCTTGGGCGTTTATAACGTGGTAGTGACCGGCAAAACTCTATTATATCCTTCTCGGTTAGCGTTACGCCCGGCTTTGCTTCTATTACCGCAGCTGCTATTTCTCCCAACCTTCGATCGGGCAGCCCTATAACCGCAACATCCTTAATTCCTTCATGAGAACGTAAATAGTCTTCAACCTGAACAGGGTATATATTTTCGCCACCGCTAATAATAACATCCTTTTTCCTGTCAACAAGGTAAATGAAACCATCTTCATCCATTCGCGCCATATCACCGGTTAATAGCCAGCCATCTTTTAGAACTGCCTCAGTGGCTCTCTGATCCTTGTAATAGCATTTCATAACACCGGGACCTTTAACAGCCAGTTCACCTATTTCACCCTTAGGCACCGGTTGCCCGGCTTCATTAATTATTTTCACTTCCCAATTGTATCCAGGCTTTCCTATGGCACCAACTTTATGTATATTTTCAACACCCAAATGCACACATCCCGGGCCAATTGATTCACTAAGCCCGTAGTTTGTGTCATAAAGGTGGTTGGGAAAATGCTCCTTCCATCGATGAATTAAACTGGGTGGTACGGGCTGAGCACCAATATGCATAAGCCGCCAATGAGACAGGTCGTAATCCTTTAAGTTTACATCCCCCCGCTCAATGGCGTCAAGTATGTCCTGAGCCCATGGAACCAAAAGCCACACAATAGTGATTTTCTCTTCAGACACAGTTTTCAGGATCCATTCGGGCTTTACACCGCGAAGCAGCACCGCCTTACTTCCCGATATAAGGCTACCAAACCAGTGCATTTTGGCGCCGGTATGGTAAAGCGGAGGTATACAAAGGAAATTATCTTCACGTGTTTGGCCATGATGTTTTTGCTCGGTGTAACATGCCGACATAAGGCTTCTGTGCGTATGTAATATTGCTTTTGGAAACCCTGTTGTACCCGAAGAATAATAAATAACAGCATCGTCATCATCTGTAATTTCCACACCCGGGGCTTCTGACGGGCAATTAGCTGTAAGCCTGTCATAACTTTCAGCGAAGGATGGCCTGTTTTCCCCCGCATAAAAAAGCATTTTTACGTTCGGTATATCATGATAAATTGCTTCCATACGTCCAATAAATTCAGGACCAAAAATTAATGCAACAGTATCTGATAAATTAAGACAATATTTTATTTCCTCAGCTGTATACCTGAAATTTAATGGCACCGCTATTGCACCGGCTTTTAATATACCGAAATAGATAGGGAGCCATTCAAGACAATTCATTAACAGGATGGCCACCTTATCTCCTTTTTTTATTCCTCTTTTTATTAATAAATTGGCAAGCCTGTTAGCCTTTTCATCAAATACACGCCACGTCATGTCTCTGCGGTATTCACCGGCAGGATTGTTCTCTATAAGCTCATAATCAAGCCAGGTAACATTATCCCTTTCCTGAAGGTCCATATTTATTTCGGTCAGGCATTTTTCATTACCATAAAGCCTGGCATTGCGCTCTAAAAATTCAGTAATAGGCATTCTACCATCCTCCCGTTCTACCCGTTTATGATTTGTTCTTTCTACCGTGCTTCAATACTACAATTTAAATAACATTATAGGACAATTGTTACAGTTAATCAATAGTGCATAATGACCATTTCCTTTTATTTATGCACTTTTGCCCTATATTTTCAAAGGCACCGTAGATTATATTATGTTAACATTTTAACAAATAATATAAAAGATAAAAATATCTTTTGTTTTCTTTTCCCGAAGATATATACTATTTGGAAAATTTCCTTATATGTTCATTAATCAACTCTAAATCATCAAAATAGTTAATTTTCATTGCCTTCTTTACATCGGCTAGTGTACCTGCCGCAACTTCCCTGGCTGCCTCGGTGCCCTTTTTGAGAACTTCATAGACATATGGTATGTCTTTCTCAAATTCCTTTCTTCTGTTTCGTATAGGTTCCAGCTCTTCCTGCAAAACGGAATTCAGGAACTTCTTAACTTTAACATCGCCAAGGCCTCCCCTTCTATAATGTGCCTTCATTTCGTCCAGGTTTTGATATTCGGGAAGGTACCTTTCAAACTGCTCGTCCCTGCAAAAAGCATCAAGATAAGTGAATACCGGATTACCTTCAACCTGGCCCGGATCCGATACCCTCAGGTGATTAGGATCGGTATACATCCCCATAACCTTTTTCCTTACTTCATCTGCCGTATCTGATAAATAAATACAGTTATTCAATGACTTGCTCATTTTGGCCTTACCATCGGTACCCGGCAGTCTCAGGCAAGCCTTGTTATCGGGTAAAAGAATTTCAGGCTCAATCAATGTTTCGCCGTATATTGAATTGAACTTTCTCACAATTTCCCTTGTTTGCTCCAGCATTGGCTGCTGATCCTCACCACAAGGTACTGCGGTGGCTTTAAAAGCAGTTATATCTGCAGCCTGGCTGATTGGATATGCTAAGAAACCAACAGGAATACTTGCTTCAAAATTTCTTAGCTGGATTTCCGACTTAACTGTAGGATTTCGCTGAAGCCTTGAAACTGTGACCAGATTCATATAATAAACAGTCAATTCAAACAGCTCGGGTATCTGAGACTGAATGTGAATAACAGATTTTTCAGGATCCAGCCCGCAGGACAAATAATCCAATGCCACTTCCACAATATTTTGACGTATCTTTTCGGGATTTTCGGCATTGTCGGTAAGTGCCTGGGCGTCAGCTATCATAATAAAGATTTCATCATATTCTCCGGAATTCTGCAGTTCAACCCTTTGCCTCAGTGAACCTACATAATGACCAAGATGCAGTTTTCCGGTTGGTCTATCACCCGTTAAAATTACTTTTTTCATTATTTTTCATGCCTCCATAATCATACAAATCAGCTTTATTATATCATAATTATGTAACAGTTTTGGTAGCATTGTCTATTTACATAATGATTTAAACCTGCAGATATTTATGTAATTATATAATACCATTTCGGTATATTTCAAGACTTACACGTCTTTTAACATGATATTTTAAGCCTATCAGCAGAATTGGAATAGAAATACCCGCTTTACCATATAATAATATTTGAAAGAACATATGTTCTGTTTTAAAATAATATTGGGGGGAGACCAAAATATGAATAGAATTATAATGCATATTGATGCCAATAGTGCCTATTTAAGCTGGGAAGCTGCGTATCGCCTTCAAAAAGGCGATACTGTTGACTTACGTAATATACCATCGGTTGTTGGCGGAGACGAACAAAGCCGTCATGGCATTGTACTGGCCAGAAGTATTCCCGCAAAAAAATATTCAATAAAAACCGGAGAAGCCTTGTATACTGCCCGCAAGAAATGTCCTAACCTGGTTGTGGTTCCTGTACGGTACGAGCTTTACATGATGTGTCATAACGCTATGATAAACATTATGCGTGATTTCTCGCCCAAAATACAGGTATATAGTATCGATGAGGCCTTCCTCGACTATACAGGCATGGAGGCCGTTCACGGTGAGCCTGTAGAAGCAGCCCATAAGCTGAAAAACAAAATAAAAAAGGAACTGGGGTTTACCGTTAATGTAGGCATATCCAGCAACAAGCTTCTGGCTAAAATGGCAAGTGAGTTGAAAAAGCCTGATCTGGTCCATACTCTTTTCCCCGATGAAATAAAAGAAAAAATGTGGCCCTTACCTGTTCGTGAGCTTTTTATGGTAGGCCCTGCTACTGCGCCGAAGTTATACCGCCTTAATATTTTCACGATTGGTGATTTGGCACGGGCTAATCCCGATTTATTAAAATACCATCTTAAAAGTTGGGGTAAGCTAATCCAGGATTATGCAAACGGTATGGAAAGCAGTCCTGTTTCCGAGGATGCCCGTCCCCCAATTAAAGGCATTGGAAATTCAACCACAATCCCCTTTGATGTGGATTCAATGGACGAGGCCAGGAAAGTGCTTCTATCATTATGTGAAATGGTTGGTATGAGGCTTCGCCAGGCAGGTTACTGTGCAAAACTGGTCTCGGTATATCTCAGAAATACAAATTTAAGCGGAAGATCCCACCAAAGAAAATATACTGTGGCTACCGACGACACATATCAAATTTTTAACCGTGCTTTGCAATTGATGGAAGAAATGTGGGCAGGAGAAGCACTACGTGGAATGGGTGTTCACGTTTCAGAGCTGGTTCCGAATAACTTGCTTCAAATGTCGATGTTTGATGTTATGAACGAGCGAAGAAGACGTTTGGATCAATCTATAGATGAAATACGAATGAAATATGGCCCAAAGTCGGTAATCAGATCTGTTTTTATTAATTCCGGCCTGTCTCCAATCACCGGTGGAGTCATCGAAGATTTTAAGATGATGTCTTCCATTCTGTAAAATCCAAGCAAAAAGCTCACCTGACGGTGAGCTTTTTGCTCTTAGTAAAAGCAGAAATATATGAACATAATATAGTATAAAGTTAAAAACCTTTATACTATTTGTTTTATACGCAGGTATATCCTCCATCAACGGGAATAATAACTCCGGTTACATAACTTGAAGCATCGGATGCAAGATATATTGCAGTTGAATCCAATTCCCCTTCCTTACCGTAACGTCCAAGTGGCACGGTGGCTTTCATATAATTTGTAAAAGATTCGGTGTTAAGAGTATCAATTGTTAACTCGGTTGCAAAATATCCGGGACAAATGCAGTTAACGTTAATTCCATACTTTGCCCACTCTGCTGCAAGAGCCCTGGTAAAGTTTACAACCCCGCCCTTTGCTGCATGATAGCCTGCGCTTGGAAGAGCAGTATTTCCAACAAGCCCATACATCGAAGAAATGTTAATAATGCGTCCATATTTATTTTTAATCATAATTTTTCCAAATTCACGAGCAACTTTAAACACACCGTTCAAATCAAGTTCTACAACACCGGCCCATTGCTCATCTGTGGTTTCTTCTGCAGGACCTACATGTCCGCCGCCGGCATTGTTTACCAATATGTCTACTTTACCAAATTCTTTTTCTACAGTTTCAGCAGCCTTCTTAATAGCTTCTGTGTCTGTTACATCGCAACGAACAGGCAGACATTTTACACCTAACGCCCTAATTTCTTCGGCAAGTTTTTCTAATCTTTCAAGGCGTCTTGCCATAATAACTACGTCTGCTCCCTGTCTAGCAAAAGCTTTAGCCATTTGAGCCCCAAGACCCGATGATGCTCCTGTAACTACTGCTACCCTGCCTGTTAAATCAAAAATATTTATATTTGCCATATTTATAGCCCCCCTAAGTTTGTTAAATTATTAACACTTTATGTTATTTTAATATTACCACATTGTTAAATATTTATCAATAAAATTTTATTTTGTTTTTTTTACAATCTTTCAGGTAAATAAGCACATTTTTTTGTGCAAAACTCATGTTTCATACTTATTTTTCGGGATAACCTGTTTTTCTATTCCTGAAAAATTCAGGAAGTCAATAAACAGTTTCAATTCCTTTAAGGTAAGCTTCTCTAAAAGAAGAGATAAAATAATTTCTTCGCAGGATATATTAAAAAATTATTCAATTACTCCCAGGTAAGACATAAAAGCAATTAATGATAGCCACTGGAAATCTTAGAAGAATGCTTCAAATTAGTTTTTTATTAACATATGTTGACATATTTTGGTGAATTGATTATTATATAAATGATACTATAGTAGTATCTAATTGATATCATAAATATATTAACCAATAAAAGGAGGTCTTTGTATGCCAAAAAATATACCGAATGATAATAATATGCAATATGAAGAAATTCCTGCAAAAAGCAGAAATGGCATGGCAATGCTTTTATTGAATACTGTTTTGATATTTGCGTCCATAGCAATTTTTATCTGTGGCATTATAATCACCAATAATAACTCAAATATTGCTTTGGGCGTAGTACTAATTATAGCAGGAGCTCTATATGGTTTTCTCATGGGTCCGATCATGTTTGCAGGACTTAAGGTACTTAAGCCCAATGAGGCTCTTGTGTTAACTCTTTTTGGCAAATACTATGGTACTCTTAAGGATGAAGGATTTTTCTTTGTAAACCCCTTTGTAACTGCTGTAAATCCTGCAGCAGGTACTAATTTATCTTCAGGTACTATTGTTGATGAAAAGGCAGCAGTAGCTTCTAACATAATGTCTCAGTCAATCACTATACCCACATTATCTAAAAAAATATCACTTAAAACTATGACACTAAACAACGAGAAGCAGAAGATCAATGATCGGTTAGGGAATCCTGTAATTGTCGGAGTTGTTGTTATCTGGAGGGTTGTTAACACAGTAAAAGCAGTCTTTAACGTGGACAACTATAAGGAATACCTGTCCATTCAGTGCGACGCCGCATTGAGAAATATTGTCCGACTTTACCCTTACGATACATCGTCTGAAGACCAAAATGAAAAATCTCTACGCGGTAGCAGCAATGAAGTTGCAGAAAAGATAAAAGATGAACTTCAAGCAAGAGTAGATATTGCAGGTCTTGAAATTATAGAAGCCCGAATTACCCATCTTGCATACGCTCCTGAGATTGCTTCTGCAATGCTTCAGAGACAGCAGGCCTCAGCTATAATTGACGCAAGACAGATGATTGTTGAGGGAGCAGTTGGAATGGTGGAAATGGCTCTTGCCAAACTAAGTGAAAACAATGTTGTAGACCTTGATGAAGAAAGAAAAGCAGCAATGGTCAGTAATTTATTGGTTGTTCTCTGTGGAAACAGGGATGCTCAGCCAATCGTTAACAGTGGCTCTTTATACTAGCATTGTCAGAAGACGGGATGATGATGGAAGATAATAAGAAGTCAAGGAAACAATTGATTTTACGGATATCTTCTTCCCTTTGGGAGGAGTTGGTTGCCTGGGCTCAGGACGATTTTCGTTCATTAAATGGACAAATTGAGTATTTGCTGACCGAGTGCGTAAAGCAACGCAAAAAACATAAAGAAAGCAAAAAGCATGGGCTTGATTGAGGTGTATATACCCCTGCAGACTGGAATATTAAATCGCTAACCCAAATTCTTCCATGTATGAGCTCAAAAATCTCCTACAGCCTGCCTTCTTGCATGCCGCTTATTATATACTGTTTTTCCTTATAGGTAGACTCTAAACGAATAGTCCCGGGGTTGCCGGGTTTATCAGAACAAGTTTCAATTCCTTATAGGTAGACTCTAAAC
>ERZ773359.1312-NODE-1312-length-34859-cov-6.283588_pt1 | contig 34859 bp, 28 predicted proteins | sample MGYA00374955_ERZ773359 | MGnify/ENA primary metagenome ERZ773359 (study PRJEB29098, sample SAMN04486028) | biogas fermenter metagenome | study: EMG produced TPA metagenomics assembly of the Biogas fermentation microbial communities from Germany - Plant 4 DNA1...
ATGAACATATGTATCTCCTAATTCTTGTCGCTCCTTACATAGGAGCGTGGATTGAAATATCTATACCTAAAGACTTTGCATAACCATTTTCTTGTCGCTCCTTACATAGGAGCGTGGATTTGTATTTGTCAATTGAAAACTGTACCATATAATAATCGAAAACTGTACCACTTAGTAAAGAATTAATTGGTCATTGCTAACCATTCTTTAGTTTCTTTTATTCTGTAAGAATCACCATTCATATTAATTACATAGGATTTATGGGTTAATCTGTCAATTAGTGCTGCTGTTAACACAGCATCATTAAAGATCTCAATTTGGCATTCCTAATTCTGTTTTTCTTTCCATTTTCCTTCCTCATATCGTAGGCTTCGATTAAGATATCCCTCAAAAATTCTTCATAGGACTTGTCAAATCTGTAGGCTTCTTCAATATTCATTTTTAGTCCTTGAATTACACCTGGAATTTTTAGTTCTTTAACATATTTTTTTATCTCTGTTAATATTTTATTCAATTTTCATACCTCCCTGCTGTATCTAATTTAAACATTTCATTTATTATTAAAATTTGGCTGAGTGATGCCTTTTGTATTGATAAATCCTTTGATTCTAAGGACGCCTTATCTACAGGGAGTTTGAAAATTATGTTTTTTATATTATCTGTCGTTACTAATTCTATTTAAACCCAAAGTATGATATAATAGATTGAAGTTAAAACTGGATTACACCTATATGTGGGGGAATTATGAGAGATATAGTGTTAAGGATTGAAAATTTGAGCAAGTATTATCAAATGGGAGAAGTAAGGGTTAAAGCTTTGGAAAACGTAAGCTTTGAAGTTGAGAAGGGTGAATTTATTGTTATTTTAGGTCCCAGCGGTTCAGGTAAAAGTACTCTTCTTAATATAATTGGAGGAATGGATACACCTTCTGGAGGTAATGTTTATTTTGACGGTGAACTGATAACAAATTATTCTGACAGAGAGCTTACCATGTACAGAAGATATAAGATAGGTTTTGTTTTCCAATTCTATAATCTTATGGCTACTCTTACTGCTAAGGAAAATGTGGAGCTGGTGGCGGAAATAACTGGCAGCAAGGTAAATGTTGAGGAAGTGATGGAAGCTGTAGGCCTTGGAGACAGGTCAGACCATTTTCCTTCTCAGATGAGCGGCGGTGAGCAGCAAAGGGTTGCTATCGCAAGGGCAGTTGCTAAGAATCCGGATATATTACTTTGTGACGAGCCTACAGGAGCTCTTGATTTTGAAACGGGGATTTCAATTTTAAAGGTTCTTAAAGACGTAAATGTTAAATATAAAAATACTGTAATAGTAATTACTCACAATTCACCTATTGCACAAATGGCAGACAAGGTAATAAAAATGAGGAGCGGCAATATAACTGAAATTATTATTAATGAAAACCCAATTGAGCCGGAAGGAATTGAGTGGTAATGAAAAAGTTAAATAAAAGACTTTTAAGAATGATAAAAAACACTAAGGGTCAATTTTTTGCTGTTTTATCCATAATTATTACAGGACTGTTTATTTTTACGGCAGTGAATAATTCTGCTATGAATTTAAGGGATTCCCTGAACAGTTACTATAGTATTACTAATTTTGCGGATATTTTCGTTACAGCAGCAGGTATTCCCGAGAGTATAGAAAGGGAAATAGAGGGAAGGGAAAATATTCGGGAAGCAGATGTAAGACTGTCCATAGATACCAGGTTTATTACTGATAACGAAGATGAAAGAATAACTGTAAAGGCTGTATCAGTAGATGGAAAGGAAAACAAAATAAATAAGTTGTTTATAAAAGAAGGGAGATATAGCCTTACAGGTAATGAAGTAATTCTAATTGACCAGTTTGCTGTGGCAAGAGAAATAAATGTTGGGGATGAAATAAGACTAAGCTTAAATGGAAGGGAGCATAAGTTTAAGGTGTCTGCAATTGCTTCAAGTCCGGAATATGTTTATTTGATGGAAAGCGAGCAGGTGCTTTTGCCTGATCCTGGTAATTTTGGCGTAGTTTTTATCGAGGAAGACTATTTGCGTAAAATATCTGGAAGCCGTTATTTCAATGAAATAGTTTTAACTGTAAACAATTATGAACAAATAAATAAAACCAAGGACCAATTAGAAGATTTTCTTAAAAAGTACGGTGTTGTACGAGTATTAGACAGGAACGAACAATTAAGCAACAGTGTTATGCAGGAGGAAATTGGCGGTCTTGAAACTGTATCCCGCTCCATACCTATTGTATTCTTGCTGTTTGCGGGAATAATGCTTGCCAATATGCTTTCCCGTACTGTAAAAAGAGACAGAACTTCCATAGGTGTTTTAAAAGCCATGGGACTTACGGATAATGAAATAATTATTCACTACTTAAAATATGCTGCTTCCGTTGGTATTTTAGGTGGACTGTTAGGTTCAATAATAGGTACTGCCACTTCAGGAGCAATGACAGGTCTATATTTGGAGTTTTTTAACATTCCAATGTTACGGGTTAAAATTTACTACCAGAGAATTATTGTTTCGGTGCTACTATCTTTAATTTTCTGTGTAGGTGCGGGATTTTGGGGAGTCAGAAGTATTATTAGGATAAATCCTGCAGAATCCATGAAACCGGAAGTTCCTAAATCCGGCAAAAGGGTATTCCTTGAGAATATTCAGTTTTTGTGGGATAGATTTACTTTTTCCTGGAGGATGGTATGGAGAAATATTTTCAGGGAGAAGAGAAAATTCATATTAATTGCTGCAGCTGTTGCCATAACAACAGGTTTGATGATGATGACTATGTGGATGAATGAAATAATGGATGTAATGTTTGTAAAACATTATACGGATTTCATGAAAATGGAATATAATATAGGTTTCAACGGCTTTCAGGATAAAAGAGTTATAAATGAAATTAAAGAATATATAAACTACAGTGATATGGAAGGAAGAATTGAATTTCCTTTTGAAATAAAAAACGGAAGAAATTCTAAAATTGTAACGGTAATAGGTATAGAAGAAGATACAGTCTTTTATGATTTTCATGATTTAGAGGGAAACAGACTAAAAATTCCAAAGGATGGAATACTACTTTCGTCTAACTTGGCGGAGGCCCTTAAGGCAAGTAAAGGAGACAAAATAATCCTTAAAAGTTACGTGCCGGACAGTGAAGAAAAGTATGTTACGGTAGCTGGTGTATTAGTGCAGAGCTTAGGTATTAACGGTTATATGGATATAGATTATATGAACAGAGAATTTCTTCATAAGGGAATTATTAATGGCGTATATATAAACTCTAAGGATGATGTAAAAGCTAAATTAAACGATGTAAAGAATATTACATCTATTCAGACCCAAGGGGACATGCAGAAAATCTTTGAAGAGTTTTCCGGCTTAATAGTGGCTTACATGGGTTTTATGGTAATTTTTTCAGGAATGTTAGGTTTTGTAATCTTGTACAGCATGACCCTTATGAGTATTAATGAGAGGACATTGGAGTTTTCTTCTTTAAGGGTTATGGGCTTTACGAAACAGGAAATATTCAGAATGCTTATGAAAGAAAACTCGGTAATGTCTCTGTTAGGTATAATTGCAGGAATACCTTTAGGAAAGTGGCTGGTAAACTATATTGGTGTTATGTTTAGTACGGATATTTATACTATACAGGGAGTCCTTACCTTAAAAGAAATAGTTCCAGCAATAATTTTAACCATAATATTTATTATTTCAGCACAACTTATGACCTATGTTAAAATTCATAAATTAGATTTTATGCAGGCCTTAAAAAGCAGAATTTCTTAGTTGGAGGAAGAAGATGAAGAAAAAATATATTATTGCTTCAGCGGTAATAATAGCAATATTTGTAATTGCCTCGCTGTTATATGGAGGGCAAGGAGATGTTGGGGAAACTTATAAAGTAAAATTGGGAAGTATTAAAAAAACCGTTGAAGAAACCGGTACCGTTTATTCCAAGAGAGTGAATACATTCTATTCTGATATAAGCCGAAGAATTCAGACTCTTAATGTATCTGTAGGAGATAAGGTAAAAAAGGGTGACGTTATTTTAATTTATGAAAATAATTATGACTTGGAAATTGAAAGGGCAAAAAAGCAAATAGAGGCTATAACAGCAACTTATAATGAATCTGTAAAGGGAGCAAATTTTCAGGAAATCTCAAACTTAAAGTTACAAATAAATACTATTGAGACAAATTTAAACTTTGCAAAGAAAAATCTTGAAAAAATTGAATCTTTGTATGAAAATGGTGCAGTGAGTCAGGTGGAATATGATGAAGCAAAAAATGCAGTTACTGTATTGGAAAATCAGCTTCAGGAAGCTAATAACAACTATATTTTGCTGACTCAAGAAGTATCGTCCAATGTAAAAAAACAATATGAAGCTCAAATTGAAGAAATTATGATACAAATTCTAATATTGGAAAAAAGTAGAGAACAATCTTCTGTTAAGGCTGAATTTGACGGTGTAGTCACCGAACTAAACTTCCATCAGGGCAGCATGACCCAGCCGGGAGTTCCTGTAGTTGAAATACAGGATGAGGATAATTTAGGCATATATGTGGAAGTGTTAGCTGAAGATGCCAAGGAAATAGTAAAAGGAATGGCTTTTAACCTAGTGAAAAACGGTGATATAATTAAGGAGTTGTCTGTTGATAGAATATATCCAAAAGCCCAGTCCAAGGTTTCTGACTTGGGAGTTGAGCAAAAGCGTGTTAGAATTGAAGCGGATTTAGATAGTACAGACTATAAATTAGGTACAGAAGTAGATGTAGAAATAGTTCTTCAGAATAAAGAAAATGTATTATTAGTAGATAAGGATGCCCTTTACGAGAAGAACGGGAAGAAGTATGTAGTAGTTGTAAATGGAAATGATCAGGAAGAAAGGGAGGTTATAACGGGTATCGATGACGGAAATTATGTAGAAATTATTTCCGGACTTAATGAAGGGGATATTGTTTTAGTGGAATATTAATTTATGTTTATTAATAATGGGGTAACTAAAAATATTGACATATGAAACGAAGGTGAAATAATGAAGTACGATTTAATTATAGTAGGGGCAGGACCCTCTGGAATATTTACAGCTTTAGAATTAAAAAGAAGAAATCCTGATAAAAAAATATTATTAATAGAACAGGGAAAGCCAATAGAAAAAAGAAACTGTCCTAAGGATAAGACTAAAAATTGTGTTAGCTGCAAGCCGTTTTGCAGCATTACAACGGGGTTTTCGGGAGCAGGTGCCTTTTCAGACGGAAAACTTTCCTTAAGCCCTGAAGTTGGAGGAGATTTACCTGAATTAATCGGATATGATTATACTCAGGAGCTAATAAATTATACGGATAAAATATATCTTGAATTTGGAGCTGATAGCAGGGTTGAAGGTGTTGAAGCCAAGGAAGAAATAAAGGAAGTAAGAAGAAAGGCAATTGAAGCAGGACTAAAATTAGTGGATTGTCCTATAAGACACTTGGGTACGGAAAAAGCCCAGGAAATATATGAAAAAATCGAAAAAAACTTAATAGATATGGGTGTCGAAATAAGATTCGGAACTCAGGCAACAGATATACTAGTTGAAGAAGGAATAGTTAAAGGTGTTGCCCTGACCGATTCTTTAAAGAAAGAAAAGCATGAGGAAGTTTATGCTGATTTTGTAGTGCTGTCTGCAGGCAGGAAGGGAGCAGATTGGATTAAATCCCTCTGTGTTAAGCATAATATTTCTCATAGAGCAGGTACTGTGGACATAGGTGTAAGAGTTGAGGTAAGAAATGAAATTATGGAAAAGGTCAACAATATACTATATGAATCAAAGTTAATCGGATATCCGGGACCTTTTAAAGATAAAGTAAGGACTTTCTGTCAAAACCCTGGCGGCTTTGTAAGCCAGGAAAATTACGACAACAATCTTGCAGTAGTTAACGGTCACTCCTATAAGGACAGGAAAACTAACAATACAAATTTGGCAATACTGAGTTCCCATAACTTTAAAGATCCTTTCAATGAGCCTATTAAATATGGGACCAAGGTTGCAGAGCTGTTGAATATGCTTGGAGGAGGTAAAATATTAGTTCAAAGATACGGTGACATTTTAGATGGTAAAAGAACATGGCCCCATGAATTATCGAGATCTAATGTAGAACCTACCCTGCCTGATGCCGTGGCAGGAGATATTACTTCAGCCATACCTTACAGAACTATGACGAATATATTAAATTTCATAGAAAAACTAAATGTAGTGGTTCCTGGCTTTGCAGCAACGGAAACACTTCTTTACGGACCAGAAGTAAAATTCTATAGCAACAAAGTGGAAATAAGTAAAGATTTTGAAACAAGTATTAAAAATTTATATTGTTTGGGGGATGCAAGCGGCTGGACAAGAGGTCTGATGATGTCCTCTTTAATGGGTGTTCGCATGGGACAAATTTTAGAAAATAAGTAATAAATAACTTTTTTGCCAATATATTATACTAATGTTGTGTAAGCAACATCAAATTATTGCAGGAGGTAAAATAATTTGGAATGGTATAACAAAGGCAAAAAAGAAGTATTAAAGGAACTAAAAACAGATTTAAATGTAGGTCTTAGCGAAAAGGAAGCGAAAAAAAGGCTTGAATTGTATGGAAAGAACCAATTAGAGACAGAAAGCAAAAAAACCTTGCTATCTAAATTTATTGCCCAGTTTGCAGATTTCCTAATTATAATTTTACTTTTGGCAGCGGGAGTATCTGCAGCAGTAGGGGAAAAAGAAGATGCGATTATAATCTTATCCATTGTAGTTATAAATGCCTGCCTTGGTATTTACCAGGAGGGTAAAGCAGAAAAGTCAGTAGAAGCTCTGCAGAAGTTAAGTGCTCCCAATGCTAAAGTTGTGCGGGAGGGGAAGTTATCCATCCTGCCTGCCTCGGAAATTGTACCTGGAGATGTGGTGGTGCTTGAAACAGGAGATATTATTCCTGCAGATTTAAGGTTGATGGAGAGTTCAAATTTAAAGGTGGAAGAAGCTTCCTTAACTGGTGAATCTGTTCCTGTGGAGAAGGATGCTAAAGCTAAGATTGTTGGTGCTGTAGGAATTGGGGACAGGCATAATATGGGGTTTTCCAGCACCATAGTAACTTACGGCAGGGGTAAGGGAATAGTTACGGCTACAGGTCCCAATACGGAAATAGGCAATATAGCAGTTAAAATTCAATCCTATGATGATGAAGAAACTCCCCTGCAGATAAAATTAAATCAGTTGGGGAAAGTTTTAGGGACAATTACCATTGCCATTTGCATAATAGTATTTATTGTAGGTCTGCTTCAGGGAAGGCATATGCTTAAAATGCTATTAACATCCATAAGTCTTGCTGTTGCTGCCATACCTGAAGGCTTGCCTGCCATTGTTACCATAGTATTGTCAATAGGTATGAACAGAATGGCAAACAGAAATGCCATTGTTAAAAAGCTTTTAGCCGTTGAAACACTAGGTGCTACCTCGGTTATTTGTTCCGATAAAACGGGAACCTTGACTCAGAATGAAATGACGGTGGTAAAAGCTTATGTGGATGATAAAATATTGGACGTTGAAGGAATCGGCTACGAACCTTCAGGGGATGTAAAACTTAAGGGAAGGAAGGTAAATATTAGTTCTCTTCCTAATTTGCGCAACTTAATCTCCATAGGTACCCTTGCAAATGATGCCCGTTTAGATAATTCAACAGGGGTATATAAGATTATTGGAGATCCTACTGAGGGAGCAATTATTACTTTTGCTGGAAAATTAGGACAAACTGCTGAGCAGCTGAATATGATATATCCCAGAGTAGGGGAATTACCCTTTGATTCAGCTCGTAAAATGATGACTACTTTCCATTCTAATTATATTGATGGAAAGATTGTATCATTTACTAAGGGAGCTCCAGACATTGTTATTAATAAATGTACGAAAATTGCTTTAAACGGAAGAGTTGTGGATTTTACAAAGGAATTGAAGGAAAAGGTATTGGATGTAAACAGAGAGTTTGCTCAATCAGCTTTAAGGGTTCTGTCTGCTGCTTACAGAGTTTGGGACAGGTTACCAGATAATCCTACATTTGAATTAGTTGAAAAGGACATGATATTTGTAGGTTTGGTGGGAATGATAGATCCTCCCAGGCCGGAAGTAAAGGATTCCATTAAACTGTGCAGGGAAGCAGGCATAGAAACTGTTATGATTACTGGAGACTACAAGGAAACAGCCTATGCTATTGCCAAGGAATTAGGAATGGCAGAATCGGAAAACCAGGCAATAATGGGAGAAGAGTTAGATAAATTATCGGATGAAGAATTAAGAAAACTAGTAAAGGACATAAAAGTTTATGCCAGAGTGTCTCCTGAACATAAGGTAAGAATAGTTACTGCTTTAAGAGAAAACGGACATATAACAGCCATGACAGGGGATGGAGTGAATGATGCCTTAGCTTTGAAGAAGGCGGATATTGGCGTTTCCATGGGAATAACAGGTACAGACGTTGCCAAAAATACTGCAGAGGTTATTCTTACAGACGATAATTTTGCCACCATAGTAAATGCTGTTGAAGAGGGAAGAATAATTTTTTCTAATATAAAGAAGTTTGTATTCTTCTTACTAAGTTGTAACATTGGGGAAATAATCCTTGTTTTTGCAAGTATTTTACTTGGCTGGGAGGTACCCCTACTACCAATACAGCTACTATGGCTTAATTTAGTTACTGATAGTTTTCCTGCCCTAGCCTTAGGAGTTGAAAATGCAGAGCCGGGTATAATGAAACAGCCTCCGCGAAATACAAATGAAGCAATACTAGATAAGGAAATGCTGGGAGGAATTATGTTTCAGGCAATTGCCATATCCTTTGCATCTCTCTTGTCCTATTATTGGGCTTTAAGGATGTATGGAACGGGAAGTGGTTTAATCCATGCCAGAACTGTAGTATTTACCACTATTATTTTGTCAGAGCTGTTAAGGGCCTTTTCTTCCAGGTCTCAAACCTATACTTTATTTAAAATTGGATTCTTTAGCAACGTAAGAATGATTCAGGCTGTACTGGCATCTTTTGCTCTTACCTTCATAGTGCTTTACATACCTGCATTAAATGAAGTATTTGATGTTGTGCCTTTGACACTTCACGACTGGCAAATAGTAATAGCATTTTCCTTTATTCCTCTTATAGTAGGGGAATTGTACAAAGATTTATTCAAAAATAAAGAAGAACAATATGTTAAAAGGAGGGCATAAGTCCTCCTTTTTATATAACATGTTTCCGGAAACCCGACAGCAATCTTTGTTTTTTTGAGTGTGGTTATTGAAATATAATTTTTTCTAAAAGACATGTAAATTCCTGGGTTTTTTCTGAATTTATACCGCTGTAATTTAAAGAAAATATTAGTTTATTATTTGTTTTATGTATTATATTTAAATGGATTTTATTCTTTTTTGCATCTGATTTTATTCTTTCCAAATCTTTGCCGGTTTTGGCGGAACATACTATATGTAGACCAGAGTCGGCACTTATGATTTTCAGTCTCTCTTTAAAAGTATTTTTAAAGGATTCCGTCAGAGATGAATTTTTCCTTCTGTATATACGCTTAATTCTCCGGAGGTGTTTTACCATGTAACCTTCGTTCATAAAATGTGCCAGAACCAGTTGGTCAATTTTAGAAGTAGATTGAGTGTAGCGATTTTTGATTTTATTATACTTGGGCAGAAGTCTTTTAGGTATTACCATGTAGCTAATTCGTAGGGAAGGCAGAAGGATCTTGGAAAAAGAGCCTAAGTAAACTACACAGTCATTTTTATCCAAACCTTGAAGGCTGGGGATAGGCATTCCTCCAAACCTTACTATGCCATCGTAGTCATCTTCTATTATGATGCCGTTTTTCTTATAGGCCCAGTCTAATAATTCCATTCGTTTATTAACAGGCATTATGGTACCTAAGGGATATTGGTGGGATGGGCTTATATAGATAACCTGAGCATCGCTTTTCCATAACTTAGATACAGGGAAGCCGCTGTTTGTAACAGCAATATGTCTTATGTTGAAATTATAGTCTTCAAAGACGAATTCTGCCTTGTTAAATCCAGGCTTTTCCACTGCAACGGTGTTATAGTCATCACGTAGAATTCCAATTAAAATTCCCAACAAATATTGAACTCCTGCTCCCACTATTACTTGTCTTGGGTCTGTATGTCCTCCACGCATTGTATTTACAAAGTTTGATATTTCTTCCCTTAAAAAGTTTTCTCCCTGGACGGAACAACTATTGTATATGTTTGTTTTAGGGTCGGATATAACTTTGTTATACAGCCTCCTCCAAATTGAAATATCAAAACTTCCTTCGTCTACACCATCATTTATATATTCAATTTCATCATGATGAATTATTGTTTGTTTGTGAGATAGTTCAACATCGAAATTATATTCACTTAAATCACAGACGAAATATCCTCTCTTTGGGATATTGTCGATATAACCTTCAGCTACTAGCTGGTTATAAGCATTTTCAATGGTTGTCTTGCTTAAGTTTAAGGTGGATGAAGCTTCTCTTATTGAAGGCAGCTTTAAATCAGGCTTTAATGTACCAGAGGTTATTTCTTTTTTGATATATTCATACAACTGTATATATAGTGGCTTATTGCTTTCTTTATCAAAAACAGGTGCTATAATCATACTTGCTCCTTTCTTAACCAGTTCTTGTCATGGTCAAATTATTAAAATTCATATATATTAACAGTTACACATATTATAACATATATTTTTACGAAATCTATAAAAAATCTCAGAGACTGTGGTATAATGGGTGAAAGAGAAACCTACCTTTAAGGCGAGTCTTTAGAAAGGAATTAGTATGTATAAGATAAATAAAATTGATGATTTTCAGTATGTAACTTTTCCTCTTTTAGAAGAATATGAAGAACTTTTCCACTGCTTTACCACCAGAAAGGGAGGAGTAAGCAGCGGTAATTTCGCTACTATGAATTTAGGATTTAAAACTGGTGATTCAAAGGAAAATGTTGAGGCAAATTACAATATTATGGCTGAAAAACTCAATATAAAAATAGAAAACATTGTTCAGACCAAGCAAACCCACACTAATAATATACTTTATGTAACAGAAAAGGATAAGGGAAGGGCTATGACCACATCCCCTTATACGGATATTGACGGTATCTATACGGACAGAAAGGATATTGCATTAATGTCCTTCCATGCAGATTGCAGCGCTGTGTTTTTTTATGATTCTGTCAAGAAGTTCATTGGTCTTGCCCATGCAGGCTGGCGAGGCACCGTGGAAAATATTGTGGGAGTTATGATAAAGGCCTTTGTTCAGATGGGAAGTAACCCGGCTAATATTAAAGCTGCCATAGGACCGTCCTTGGGACAATGTTGTTTTGAAGTGGATGAAGATGTTGCCCATATATTTCTTGAAACAAACAGCTCATATGAAAATTTCATGGTAAAGAAGGGGAAAAAGTATCATTTTGATCTTTGGGAAATTAATAAATACAATATGGTAAAAGAGGGAATGAATGAAGAAAACATAGAAGTTTCAGGTCTGTGTACCAAGTGCCATAACCATTTGTTCTTTTCTCACAGAGGTCAAAAAGGGAAAAGAGGATTAATGGCGGGAATAATTATGATGAAGAATTAATTATTTGGCTATTAGTCATATCCTCGGTACATGCTTAATATAATAAGTATATAAAGGCGTGAGGAGGGTATGAAATTGGCTCATAATAAAATTATATCTCTTATACTGATTATTTTTATCGCTGTAAGCTTAACTGCATGCGGTACCTTAGATATGATGGTAGGTCTAAAGGAAAAAAATAATCCTGAAATAACTGATTTAACGGAATTCGAAATTGTGGAAGATTCCATAGGAGAGGAAATTTTTGAAGAAACTAACGAAGAAGTCTTAGAAACAGCTGCAGTTCCTGTGGAAGATGTAAAAAAGACGGAAATTACAGCATACTATGTAGATGAAAATGGTTTTGTAGTTCCCGTTAATACGGAAATTCCCTGGGAAGAAGGAATTGCAAAAGCTACCCTCAGAAGTATGGTGGTGGGAAATGATACGGAGAAAAGAATTTCCCAGTCGGGACTACATGGAGTATTGCCTGAAGGAACAGAAATAAGGGGAATGTCAATTAAGGATGGAGTATGCAGAGTTGATTTTAGCAAGAACATTTTAAACACAGGCAGTTATAAAGAAGAAGAAAATATGATTTCTGCGGTTACATATGCTTTGACGGAGTTCCCTACAATTGATAAGGTTGAATTATTAGTTGAAGGTCAAATACTGTCTTCTCTTTCTAACGGATATGCAATTGACAGAGTGTTTGAAAGGGGAAATATTAATCTTTATGGTTCTGCTGACGGGGTAAATTACACAGTATACTACAAAGCACCAGATACAGAAGTTATGGGTCACTATGTTCCTATAACCTTTTCTGCAGAAAAGATAGGTAATCCTGTTTCTACTGTTTTAGAAAGGTTATTTGCGGGACCCCCTACAGATACGGTACTGAGTAACAATATACCTGTAGGAATTAATTTAAGGGACGTTACTGTTATTGGTGATACGGCTGTAGTTAATTTAGGAGTGGAAGCAGTAAATTTATCAGAAAGAGAATTTAAGGATATGAATTCAATAGTGGTACTATGTTTAAAACAATTTAACATAGAAGATGTGGAATACAATATTGAAGGACTGTCTTTTGAAGAAGCAGGGCTACATTTTGAAGATACAACAGTTCCTGTATTTAATCAGTATTAAGATAAAAGGGTAGGGGGACACACCTCTAAGGGTAATTCTATGAGGAAGGCCTTTAGAGGAATGTCCCTGCAATTATTTTTCGTAGTTTTCTTTAGCTTTTATTGCAAATTCCGGGGTCTGAATTTCTGAATAAGGAGCCCCTTCTTCTATTTCACCTGCTTCTTTCATAATTTCAACCAGTCGGTTGTAACCTTCTTCCCCTAAGACAAGATCAGGGTTCCAGGCTTCTAAATCTCTGTAGGTCTGGACTATTTGAGCTAAAAATTCAACATCAGATTCTGGAAACTGAGGTGCAATAACTTCTGCTACTTCCATAGCACTATGTTCCTGAACCCAAACCATTGCTTCGTAAAGAGCATTTGCAAAACCTTGAATAATTTCAGGGTTTTTTTCTATATAGCTGCTTAAGGCGCTATAGCATGTATATGGAATATAACCAGCCAATCTTCCTACCGATTCAAGAACATATCCGTTTCCCTGAAGTTCAAAAGTGGATGCCAAAGGCTCAAAAAGTGTTGTGTAATCAGCTTCTCCAGAAGCGAATGCTCCTGCCATCATATCAAATTGAACATCTGTTCTGACATTTACATCTACACCGGGAATTAAATTATTCTGTTTTAAAACATATTCCAATGTCATTAGAGGAACTCCGCCTTTTCTTCCACCAAGGATTGTATGACCTTTTAATTTGTCAATGGTGAAATTGTCATCCTTTTCTCTTCCCACTATGAAGGAACCATCTCTTTGGGTAAGCTGAGCAAAGTTAATTGCAGGATCATCCCTTCCCTGAAGATATACATAAATGCTGGCTTCCGGTCCCATAAAAGCTATATCAGCTTCCCCGCTTACCAATGCAGCCATACATTTGTCCGCTCCGCCTCCGTTGGTTAACTCAATACTTAGTCCCTGTTTTTCAAACAAACCTTTCTCAATGGCAACATACTGAGGTGTATAAAAAATGGAGTGAGTTACTTCTATGAGGCGCACCTTTTGTAAGTCTGATTGTTTTTCGCTGCATCCTGTGAGCGCTAAGGATGTAATTAGCAGCACAACAATAAGTAGAGAAATAAATTTTTTCATTAAAAACCTCCCCAAATTAGTCTTACGAATATAATATTCAATCTTTTATTAAAGGGTTACATTAACTTTTGGAATAATATAGACAAAAACAGTGGAAAAGTAATGTGTATTGTGGTATATTGAGTATGGATATAAATTGAATAAAAAATATATATTATGCTTAGGAATAATCAGGAGAAAAAATGGTAGTAACATTTTCGGATTTTTTATTACAAATTACTTCTAATCCCATGTTGTTAGTAATCTCCATATTAACATTGTCGGTGATACTGGTTAATGGTTGGACTGATGCCCCAAATGCAATTGCTACATGTGTATCCACCCGTTCATTATCAGTAGAATCGGCTATTTTAATGGCCGCCATCTTTAACTTTCTAGGCGTTTTTTTGATGACTATTGTAAATGCAAACGTTGCTCTAACTATTTACAATATGGTTGATTTTGGGGGAAACTACAAGGAAGCTTTAGTTGCCTTGTGTGCAGCCTTGTTTGCAATTGTAACCTGGGCAACTGCTGCATGGTGGTTTGGTATACCTACAAGTGAAAGTCATGCTTTAATAGCAGGTATAACTGGTGCTGCCATTGCTTTACACAACGGTTTCCAGGGAATAAACGGCAACGAGTGGATAAAAGTATTGTATGGCTTGGCATTATCATCATTTTTAGGTTTTTTTATGGGATGGATTGTCGTAAAGATAACGGAATCAATATTCAGAGGAATAGTACGGTGGAAGGCGAATATTTTTTTCCAATATGCCCAGGTTGCCAGTGGGGCAGCTATGGCTTTCATGCATGGTGCCCAGGATGGACAAAAGTTTATGGGAGTATTTATGCTTGGAATTTTTTTAGCTAATGGACAAGCAAATGTAACCAACTTTTATATTCCAGTATGGATGATGCTTTTATGTTCTATAGTAATGGGGCTGGGTACTTCCATAGGAGGATATAGAATTATTAAATCAGTGGGAATGGATATGGTTAGGTTACAAAAATATCAAGGTTTTTCGGCAGATATGGCAGCTGCTACTTGCTTGTTCCTCTCTTCCATGGTAGGAATACCCGTAAGCACTACTCATACAAAAACTACGGCAATAATGGGTGTGGGAGCTGCAAAAAGGTTGTCTTCAGTGAATTGGGGAATAGTTAATGAAATGGTTGTGGCATGGATTTTGACTTTCCCGGGGTGCGGAATTATAGGATACTTGATGGCCAAATTATTTATGATTATTTTTTAATAATAGGAGGATAATAAGTAGTAGATGGCAAGAAAGAAGGATTTCAATTATTTTGATGGTTTTATAAAAATGGCGGAATACTGTTTTGAAGCAGCAAAACTTTTAGATGAAACCTTGAGAAATTATAACGCAGATACACTTCAGGAGCAGATGAAATTGATGAGTGATTTAGAGCATGCTGCAGATATGGAAGCCCATGAAATAACTAGGAGACTTGCAAAGGCATTTATTACTCCTATTGAGCGGGAAGATATTTTGGTATTAATACATAAAATTGACGATATAATAGACTGCATAGAAGATGTACTTCTTCATATGTATATGTACAATGTAAAAGTAATCCGAGATGATGCAATTAAATTTTCCCGAATAATATTAATGAGCTGTGAAGAATTAATAGAAGCATTTAGGGAATTTAAAAATTTTAGAAAATCTAAGGAAATACATAATATCATTGTAAAAATTAACAGACTTGAAGAAGAGGGGGATTATCTTTATACTGAAATAGTCAGAAAACTCCACATGACTACTCATAATGCCATTGACATCATGACATGGACAATAGCATACAATCGACTTGAAAAGTGTTGTGATTTATGTGAAGAAGCTGTTAACGTTGTTGAAAGTGTAATTATGAAAAACTCATAATATATTAACATAATATATTAATACAGAAAAAATATTATTATTGTTAAAAAATGTGTTGCAAAATTTCTCAAAGATTGTTAAAATAAATTCACAGGAGGCGCATATGGATAAGCAAAATAGAATATCACCGGCTGTAATAAGAAGGTTGCCTAAATACTACAGGTATCTTGGAGAATTAAACAAAGTAGGAATCAATAAAACTTCATCAAGAGAATTGAGTGAAATGACCGGTTTTTCGGCTTCACAGATACGCCAGGATTTAAATAACTTTGGGGGATTTGGACAACAAGGTTTTGGTTATGATGTTGAAAACCTGAGAAATGAGATTGCCAAGATCTTAGGACTTGACAAAAAGTACAAAATAATCATAGTGGGTGCTGGGAATATTGGCCAGGCAATTGCAAATTATACAGGTTTTTATGAAGCTGACTATGAAGTGGTAGCTTTATTTGATAAAAATCCAAAACTTATCGGAATGTCCATACGAAATGCACTAATTTTAGACGCTGATGATATTGAAGAATTTCTTGCAAAAGAACATATAGACATTGCAGTAATCTGTACTCCTAAGAGTGTAAGTCAGCAGGTTGCTGAACAATTAGTAAAGTGTGGCATAAGGGCTATTTGGAATTTTGCCCCCAAAGACCTTAAGATGCCTGAACACGTATATGTGGAGAATGTTCACTTAAATGAAAGCTTATTCTCCTTAACCTATTATTACAACCAAATGAGAAAAAAGGAAAATGAATAAACTAAACAGAAGCCAAAGGTTTCTGTTTAGTATTTTACAGGCAAATTTAGTATAATTACAGGTATATTTTTAATACTTGAAATAATACTAATAGGGTGATAGAATGAATTTGTCAGCAATATTGATTGTACTAACAATATTTACTAATTATTTTTGGAGGTGTAGTTATGGCAAAAGAGAATTTAAATCCATTGGAAAATTCTCAAAGACAAGTAAAAGCTGCATGTGACGCCTTAGGATTAGACCCAGCGGTTTATGAAATCTTAAAAGAACCTCAAAGAGTTATTGAAGTTAATATTCCAGTTAGAATGGACGACGGAAGCATGAAACTTTTCAAAGGTTTCAGAGCAATGCACAATGATGCAGTTGGTCCAACAAAAGGTGGTATTCGATTCCATCCAGACGTAACTTTAGAAGAAGTAAAAGCCCTTTCTATTTGGATGACTTTTAAAGGTGGAGTAATGGGCCTTCCCTATGGTGGAGGTAAAGGTGGAGTTATTTGTGATCCATTGTCATTATCCCAAAGTGAATTAGAAAGAATTTCAAGAGGATATGTGCAAAAACTTTATAAGTACTTAGGTGAAAAAGAAGACATACCGGCACCTGATGCAGGCACTAACGGGCAAGTTATGGCTTGGATGGTAGATGAATATAACAAATTAACTGGCACCTCATCCTTAGGTGTTATAACTGGAAAACCAGTAGCATGGGGTGGCTCGGAAGGAAGAAATGAAGCAACAGGTTTTGGCGTTTCAGTAATTACGAGGGAAGCAGCCAAAAAAGTTGGAATAGATATGAAACAATCTAAAGTTGCTATCCAGGGATTTGGAAATGTAGGTCGTTTTACAGTTAAAAATGTTCAACGACAGGGAGCCAAAGTTGTAGCTGTTGCTGAATGGGCACCTAAAGTTGGTACATATGCAATATACAATGAAGAGGGACTTGATTTTGAAGACCTATTGGCTTACAACAATGAACATAAGAATTTAGTCGACTATCCAAAAGCTAAAATGATAAGCCTTGATGAATTCTGGGGATTAGATGTCGATATAATAATTCCGGCAGCTTTAGAGAATGCCATAACAAAAGATGTAGCGGAAAAAATTAAAGCAAAATTAGTTGTGGAAGCAGCTAATGGTCCCACAACTTCAGAAGCTGACGAAGTACTAAACACTAGAGGAATTACTGTTATTCCCGATATATTGGCTAATGCCGGCGGAGTAGTGGTTTCATACTTCGAGTGGGTACAAAACCTACAAGGATATTATTGGGAAGAAAAAGAAGTAGAAGATAAACAAGAAGTTAAAATGGTTCAGGCATTTAACGATGTATGGGCTCTTAAAGAAGAACAAGGATGTACAACAAGGCAAGCTGCTTACATGATTTCAGTTAAAAAAGTAGCTGAAGTTATGAAATTAAGAGGTTGGTATTAAAGAATAGAGAATAATAAAAGCTTCTTTGACTTAAGTCAAAGAAGCTTTACTTAAATAATTTGATTTTTCCTTCATCATTTAAATATTTAACAGTTATAGCAACTATAGGACCTATTATAATTCCTGCCACTGAAAACAATCTTAAACCTGCATACATGGAAGTAATAGTTATTATTGGATGAAGGCCTATCTGACTACCCACTATTTTAGGTTCTATAATATTTCTTACAACGGTTACCACTATATAGAGAATCAATAAACCAAATCCTAAGTAATAATTCCTTATAATAAACTCAACTATTGCCCAGGGTATAATTACTCCGCCAGTTCCTAAAACCGGCAATATGTCAAGGAATGCAATAATGGCGGCAATAGGTAAAGCAAATCTGATATCTAATATAGATAAGCCTATATATATTTCAATAAAAGTAATTATCATTATTATAATATAGGACTTTATCATTTTCCACAATGTTCCCGTCACAAATACCCGCGCTTCTTCAAATGTAGCATTAAATTTATCCGGCAGCTGTCTCCTTAAAAAAGCTACGATATAGTCGTATTCCAGACTTATGAATACAGAAAGAATAATAGTAAAGATTACAGATATTAAATAAAGAGGGAAGTTGGATATTAATTTAGTTACCAATTGTACAAATGAAATAGATAGATTTTTTATAGTATTAGCTATATAATTAATTGCATTTGTTATAATTTGGGAAACTGTACTTGCTACATCAGGTGAAATAGTTTTTGCATTGATTACTATCCAATCATTAAATTCCAAAAGTTTTGGTTCTAATCTGTTAAAATATAATTTCGGTATAAAGTTAATTAATTCTGTAGTCTGGGCAATTAAAAATGACAATAAAAACCACAGTATGAGGGCTACAAAGGTGTAAAACATAGCTATTACAAATATAGCTACCCCTTTACCCGTACTTTTTACAATTTTGTTGACAAGTCTTGTAATAGGTCTTAAGGCCAAAGCAATTAAGAATCCTACTATGAAGGGCATAATCCAATGGATCATGTAAACAAAGATAAAATAGAAAACGCCATACAAGGTAACTATAAATGCTACGTTCAGAATAAATTTTTTCTTATCAATATCAGTCATTTTAGACCCCTTTTTCCTTAAGTTTTTATAATTATAATATTTTTCCCCATTATTTGCAATAGAAGTTAGAAAGATTCTTTGAATAACATTGATGTCTTCAGCATAAAAACGTTACCACAAAAATGTCTTGATTTAAGCTATGCATTGTTATATTATTATCATAGAATGACACGAAAGGAAGGGTGCAAATGTTTAAAGTAGACTTTAAGGAAAAAGTCGATGCAATTATTTTACGTCATAATAGTGATAAAAAAAAGATTATAGGTATCATACAGGAAGTACAGAAAGAGTATAATTACTTGCCCGAGGAAGTTCTGGTATATATTGCTGATACCCTTGATATGAGCCATTCGAAAATATATGGCATAGCTACTTTTTATGAAAATTTTTCTTTAGAACCAAAAGGAAAAAATATCATAAAAATATGTGATGGAACAGCGTGTCATGTTAGAGACTCTATTCCAATACTTAAAGCCATATATAAAGAGCTAAATTTAAATGATAAGAAAAATACGACAGATGATATGATGTTTACAGTAGAAACAGTTTCCTGTCTAGGTGCATGCGGATTAGCTCCTGTAATAACTATAAATGATGAAGTTTATCCCAAAGTAACACCAGAGTCTGTAGTTGAGATTCTCAAAAGAATCAGAATGGAGGAAGCAGTATGATAAAAAGCTACGATGATTTGTTATCAATGGAGAAATTGTATAAAAAATCTTTGGACAAGCAGAGAAAAAAAGTTCTTATCTGTGCCGGAACAGGCTGTGTTGCTGGGGGATCTTTAAAAATTTATGAGAAAATTAAAAGCCTGGTAGAGGAAAAAGGGTTATTGGTTGACATAGATTTGACAAAAGAAGAAGAAGGCATTGGCGTAAAGAAAAGTGGTTGCCACGGATTTTGTGAAGCAGGTCCCTTAGTGCGTATAGAACCTTATAATTATTTATATTTACACGTTAAATTAGAAGACTGTGAGGAAATAGTTTCAAAGACACTAAAAGAAGGAAAACCCATTGAAAGACTTATGTACCATGATGGGGATGTTATATACGAAACCCAGGAAGAAATACCATTTTATGAAAGACAGACGAGATTAGTTCTTCACAACTGCGGTCATATAGATGCGGAAAATATCTAGGAATACATTGGTAATGGGGGATATAAGGCGGCTGCCATGGCACTTACAATGGAGCCTAAGGATATTTGCCAAATAGTAGTAGATTCTGGATTGCGTGGGAGGGGAGGCGGAGGATTTCCCGCTGGAAAGAAATGGATGCAGGTTCTATCCCAGCCTAATCCTATCAAGTATGTAGTATGTAATGGGGATGAAGGAGACCCAGGCGCTTTCATGGACAGAAGTATAATGGAAGGTGACCCTCACAAAGTTATAGAAGGTATGCTTATAAGCGGTTTTGCAACAGGTGCCCATGAAGGATATATATATGTAAGAGCGGAATATCCTTTAGCCGTTAACAGATTGGAAAAAGCCATTCAACAAGCTACAGAATATGGCCTTTTGGGAGACAATATTTTAGGTTCAGGATTTAGCTTTAATATTCATATTTCTCAGGGAGCCGGTGCCTTTGTATGTGGTGAAGGAAGTGCCCTGACTGCATCCATAGAAGGTGAAAGAGGGATGCCTCGAGTTAAGCCTCCCCGTACCGTTGAGAAAGGATTATTCGAATGTCCTACAGTATTAAACAACGTTGAAACATTTGCAAATATTCCTATTATAATCTTAAATGGAGCAGAAGAGTATAAGAAATACGGCATAAAAAACAATTCTGGTACAAAAGTATTTGCATTGACGGGAAATGTTGTTAATACAGGATTGATAGAAGTTCCCATGGGAACTACCCTGAAGGAAGTAATCTTCGATATAGGTGGAGGAATTCCAAAGGGTAAGGAATTCAAGGCTGTTCAAATAGGAGGTCCTTCAGGAGGATGTCTGATTTTTGATGATAAGCATTTAAACTTGCCTTTAAGCTTTGATTCTTTAGAGTCAGTAGGAGCTATGATTGGTTCAGGCGGCATGGTTGTAATGGACGAAGATACATGTATGGTAGAAGTGGCAAGATTCTTCATGAGTTTCACCCAAAGAGAAAGTTGTGGTAAATGTATACCCTGCAGGGAAGGGACTAAGAGAATGCTTGACATTTTAGAGAAAATTACTGCAGGTAACGGAACATTGGAAGATTTGGATCTTCTTTATGAAATTGCTGATACAGTTAAAAATACTGCTCTTTGTGGCTTAGGTAAGACTGCTTCTAATCCGGTATTAAGTACCTTAGAGTATTTTTACGATGAGTATCTTGCCCATGTGAAGGACAAGGTATGTCCCGCTAAAATATGTAAGGGATTGGCTACAATAACTATAGATACTTCCATGTGTAAAGGCTGCAGCAAGTGTGCCAGAACTTGTCCAGTAGGCGCAATTTCAGGAAAAATTAAAGAGCCATATGTTATAGATAATAATAAATGTATTAAATGCGGTGCTTGTATAGAGGCTTGCCCGTTTAAAGCAATTAAGGAGGTATAGTCATGGGCGGTACAATGATAATAGACGGAAGAAAAGTAAAGTATACAAATCAAAAAAATATTTTAAGTGTAATAAGGGATGCCGGAATTGACTTGCCTACTTTTTGTTATCATTCCGAATTGAGTATTTATGGTGCCTGCAGAATGTGTACGGTAGAAACATCCACTGGAAAAATAATTGCAACATGTTCAGAGGTACCAAGGGATGGTATGGAGATTTACACCAATTCTCCCCGAATTCGAAAATACAGAAAAATGATTTTGGAATTATTGTTATCAAACCATGATAGAGACTGTACTGTATGTGAGCGTACCGGAAAATGTCAATTACAAAAGCTTGCAAAAAGATACGGCATCAACCGAATAAGGTTTAATCAGTTAATTGAAGAACAAGAAGTTGACAATTCCAGCCCAAGTATAATCAGAAATCCCAACAAGTGCATAAAGTGCGGGGACTGTGTAATGGTTTGTGATGAAATACAAGGAGTAGGAGCTTTAGGTTTTACCCACAGGGGAACAGAGGTTCAAATTAAACCGGCTTTTAATAAAAAACTGAGTGAAACAAATTGCGTTAACTGTGGGCAGTGTAGAATTGTATGTCCTACAGCAGCAATAACCATAAGAAATGAAACTCAAAAAGTATGGGATGCCATTTATGACAAAAATACCCGGGTTATTGCCCAAATAGCACCAGCCGTTAGAGTTGCTTTAGGCGAAGAATTCGGAATGAAGCCGGGAGAAGTTACTATTGGTAAAATAGCGTCAATATTAAGAAAAATCGGAGTTGATGAAGTATATGATACTGCTCTTAGTGCTGATTTAACAGTAATGGAAGAAAGTAATGAATTTTTGGAGAGATTTTCAAATAATGAAAACTTGCCTCTGTTTACATCCTGCTGTCCAGCATGGGTTAAATTTGCAGAAAATAAATACCCAGAACTAATTAAGAATATATCCACATGTAAATCTCCTCAGCAAATGTTCGGTGCAGTTGCAAGAGAATACTATAATAAAAAAGATAAAGAAGATGGCCAAAAAACATTCATAGTTTCAATTATGCCCTGCACAGCTAAAAAAGCTGAAGCAGCCCGTCCTGAATTTACCCATGATGGCGTAAGAGAAGTAGATGTTGTTTTGACTACTCAGGAACTTGCCATAATGATAAAGGAAATAGGAATAAACTTCCAGGATGTTGAAGAAGAATCATTGGATATGCCCTTTGGTATAGCTTCAGGAGCAGGTATAATATTTGGAACTACTGGAGGAGTTACGGAAGCTGTTCTCAGAAGATTATTAAAAGATAAATTTGGCAAAGATGATTGCGAAATAATATTCAATAGTGTTAGAGGCTTGGACGCAGTTAAGGAAGCAAGTGTTGAGGTGGACGGCAAAGTTATAAATATTGCCGTTGTCCATGGATTAAAAGATGCTGATTCCTTGATTAAGCAGATAAAGAAGGGCGAAAAACATTATGACTTAGTTGAAGTAATGGCTTGTAAAGGCGGTTGTATTGCAGGTGGAGGCCAGCCAGTGCCAAGAATTATAACTAAGGAAACCAGAGCCTTGAGAGCGGCAGGATTATATAATATTGATAAAACTAAATTAATAAAAAGCTCTGATGAAAACTACATTATAAAAAATATTTATGAAGATATATTAAAAGATAATAATCACATACTACATGTGAAATAAGTGTTGATATATAATTAGATAATATCCCAAATCAAATAAGGACTAAGAACTAACTAGTCCTTATTTTTTATTGAAGGTATTGGTTTTCTGACTAATATGTTTGCTAATGATTTTCTGTCAAAAGGAATCAGAGGCCAGGTATATCTTTTTCCGTTTTCAAAAGGTTGCGTAGTATAAATTATAAGAAATATTATAATTAGCCCGGCAGCAAAACCTATAATGTTAAATATTCCTGTTAAAATTAAAAGTAACATATTAAACATTCTGATTGACAGAGCAAATTCAAGACTTGGGGTTGCAAAGGAGCCAATTCCTGTAATGGCTATATACAGTACCGTTTCAGGAACAAAGTAACCAACATTTATTGCCATTTCGCTTAGCATCAACCCACCGATTATCCCTAAGGAGGTTGTTAGTGCATTAGGTGTATGAATTGAAGAAATTCTAAGAAGCTCCAGGCCAAACTCTAAAATCAGAAACTGCAGAAATAAGGGAACGGTTCCAGTCTCCTTTGGACCGATAAATTGTAAAAAATCAGGCATGTATTCCTTGTTGTTAACTATTAATAGCCATAGGGGAACAATCAAGAATGCCGTCATCATTCCTAAAAAACGAATCCATCTTATGAACGTTCCAACAGCCACATTGTGGTAGTAATCTTCAGCATGTTGGGTAAAATGAAACATTGTAACAGGAAGTAACATTACACTAGGAGAAGTATCAACTATTATTGCAATATGACCTTCCAGCAAATGTGCGGCAACAACGTCAGGACGTTCAGTGAATCTAACTTGAGGCAGAGGATTGTACCAATGTTTTTTAATTATAAACTCTTCTAATGTTTTTTCAGCCATAATTAAAGAATCGGTATCTATGGAGTTTACTTTATCTTTTATTTCTTTTAAAAGCTTTTCATCTGCCAAATCTTTTATGTAGGCAATTACAACATCAGTTTGGGACCTTTTACCCACACTGGTTATTTCAAAAATTAAGTTAGAGTCCCTTAACCTTCGTCGAATTAATGCCGTATTGAAAATAACTGTTTCTACCAATCCATCCCGCGAGCCTCGGGTAACTTTCTCCAAGTCTGGTTCACTGGAACCCCTCACCGGGTATTCCCGCGCATCTATAATTATTCCTTCATCTTCCCCATCGATTATCAAAGCAATTGCCCCTGAAAGTACTGCCGTTTCCATTTGCTTCAGTTCGTTGAATATTCCTACTTCAATATATCCAATTTTTTGTTTCAAAAGTTTCTTAACAGAATCTTTTGAAATCTCTTCACTTTTTAAGGGCTGCAATTCTTCTAAAATATACAGCATTACATCGTCTTTGGCAAAACCATCTATAAAAACCAGGTAAGCTTTAGTTTTGTCAAATAACAATTCTCTTCCTACAATATCAAAGCTTTTTCCTATGGGAAGCCTTTCTTTAATTATTTTCAAGTTTTTATCTATATTCTTTGTTAATTTTTCCGTCGCCATAGTTTCACTTCTTTTAGTACAAATTTTTTAATGGAATAACCTTATTATTAGCCTTTTTTGAATATATAATCAGACTATTTCAAATTATAATTATGTCATAAAATGTTGAATTTTGCAGACTAATAATTGACAAAAAAAATTCAATATATTTATAATTATATTATCATTTCTAAAATTGGTAAAAAAATAATCAAGGGGAGAAAAATGGCTGGAGTGGAAGTTAATTATCAAAACTATGTTGAAAAACAAAAAATTCTTAAAGAAAACAGCAATAAGGTAGAAGATTTAAGACAAAGAATTGCCTTTCCCGTTTTTAAAGCTATACCCTTCGATATATCCAAGGCTTATTCAGGAGTTGAAAAATTTCTAAATGCACCGAAAATAAAAAAGTTTTTAACTACAGATATAATGAATATTCTTAATAAATATAGAAACCACAGCGGTAATTTTATATTTAATTACACATTGGAATATCATAACTATAAATACCACAATATCAGAAGTAAGGCACCTTATTTCATGCCCTTAAATATGCTTGCCTTTGATGAACCTAAGGATGAGTTGAGAGATAAAATTGAAAATGCATTTTTGGGAGCATGGAAGTATAGCATGATAGACGATAACTATAAAGTTTCATATAATAATGTAAATAACCCTAACAACCCCAAAATATGGGCCCAGTGTTTCACTGGTACCTTTATAAAGTTGTTCAAGGCTGGACTTCTTTCCCAGGGGGTTTCTGACATGGAAAGCAATATTATTGTAGATGAGTTGATTCCATTGCTTTCTCAGGCCTATAATGGGATTAAGCCTGATTTATCCATAGACCCTGGGAAACGATATGTAAGAATTTGATTTTAAATTTCTTCCTTTTTCTGTTTTTTATGCTTCCTATTTATGGTATAATGTTTATACCAATAAATATATCGGAGGGTATGATGATAATAACTACAACGCCCAATGTAGAAGGTAAAAAAATTGTTGAATACAAGGGAATTGTATTTGGTGAAGTTATTTCAGGTGTTAATTTTGTAAAGGATATTGCTGCAGGACTGACTAATTTTTTTGGCGGAAGATCCCGTTCATATGAAGGGGAACTGATTGAAGCGCGGGAAAATGCATTGTTAGAAATGGAAAGCAGGGCAATGTCCATGGGAGCAAATGCAGTGGTAGGTGTTGATGTAGATTATGAAGTCCTTGGACAGGGAAACGATATGCTCATGGTTACAGTTTCTGGAACAGCTGTTGTAGTAGAATAAGATTCACATTGAAAATTTACAGGTAGTAAATGTAAACTAAATTAGACTGATAGGTTCTAATTCAGATCATTGATAAACCCGCTATTTTAGCGGGTTTGTTATTTGACAGCAGTCTAAGGACGCAAGTCCTCATTTTTTATTGAAAGTATTGTCCTTATTGATTTAAAATAAAGATGCAACTAAAATAGATTCTATGAGTATTGTAATAATTTTGTCATAGTGGTAAAATATACACAAGAACTTTAAAAGAGGTAAATATGAAAATAGACAATTGGATTAAATTAATTTTTGACAACTTATATGATGGAATCTTAATTATTGATACCAATGAAATTGTTAGATATATAAATCCAGCATATACAAGAATTACAAAAGTTACCTATGATGAAATAGTAGGCAATAGGTTAAGGGATATTAGACCAGGAGCAAGACTACAAAATGTTTTAAGAACTAAAAAACCAATTGTCGGTGCCCTAAGAGAAGAATATGGAATTCATTATTCAGTAAATATGTCACCAATATTTGAAAATTCAGAATTAATTGGAGCTATATCGGTTGTAAGTACCATAGATGATATTTATAAGTTATATCAAGATATAGATAAGTATAAATCAAAAGTAAAGTCCCTTGAAAGTAGAATTAAAGCAATCCAAAAGGCAAAGCATACATTAAATGATATAATTTCTGTGGATGAAAGCTCAATAAAAGTAAAGAATACGATTAAAAGAATAGCTAACAAGGATATCACTGTATTGATAATGGGGGAAAGCGGAACTGGAAAAGAATTGTATGCAAATGCCATACATAACGAATCAGACAGAGCCCATGGTCCCTTTATAGCTGTTAATTGCGCTTCTTTTAATGGAAACTTATTGGATAGCGAACTTTTCGGCTATGAGGAAGGGGCCTTTACCGGAGCTAAAAAAGAAGGCAAAATGGGTTTGTTTGAAGCTGCAAATAAGGGAACTATATTTTTGGATGAAATATCAGAAATGGATTATGAAGTACAAGCAAAATTATTAAGAACCCTTCAAGAGGGAACTATAAGAAGAGTAGGAAGTGTTAAAGAAACATCTATAGATGTAAGGGTTATAGCGGCAACAAACAAGAACCTTGAAGAAATGGTTAGTAATGGTAGCTTCAGACATGATTTGTATTATAGAATATCTGTCTTTCCTTTAATAATACCTCCTTTGAGAGAAAGGAAAGATGATATTCTTCCTTTAATAAATAATTTTTTAAGCCCTTATAAAAACGATTTTAAAAAAGATATTATTTTGAGTCGTGAAGCGGAAAAAGCATTATATAATTACGAATGGCCTGGGAATGTTAGGGAGTTAATAAATGCACTTGAATTTGCAATAAATATGATGGAAGACAATGTTATAAAACATGAACATTTGCCTGTAAGAATACAAGCTGAAAAAGCAGAAAATAGCAGGTATAAATTAAACGATATAATTAGGGAAGTTGAAAAGAAAGAGATCATTAAACGAATAGAGTTTTATGGTGACACTATTGAAGGTAAAAGAAAAGCAGCAAATAGTCTTGGAATATCATTGGCTACCTTGTATAATAAACTAAAATAAAAGACGGCTAAGCAGTTTCTAAGAAATTAGAAATAAAAATAAAAGTTTCTAATTTCTTAGAAGTTTTTATTTTGTCATAAAAACAAGAGCGTGACTGACAAATGTTTAACATTAACGATAAAAATTCTAAAATTTTGGAAATCGTGATATTTTTTGAGATTAGTGTTAATAATAATAGTTGAAAATTAAACAAATAAATTTTTTGTAAATTGGCATGGTAATTGCTGTTAATATAATTACATAAATTACATAATATTAGGAGGGTTTTATGTTAGCAATATTAGGATTTTTATCAGTAGTATTATTATTAGTTGCAGTAATGACAAAAAAGCTAACACCCACGGTTGCACTTGTAGCCGTACCTACACTTATGGCATTGATTGCCGGGTTTGGTTTTGAGGTGGGTGGATTTATTACCAATGGCATTAAAACAATAGCACCTACAGGAGTTATGTTTATATTTGCTATTTTATTCTTTGGTGTTTTAAGTGATGCCGGTACCTTTGATCCAATAATTAAAAAAATAATAAAAGCTGTTGGAAGTGACCCTGTAAAAATTGCAATTGGAACAGCAGTATTAGCCATGTTAGTTCACTTAGACGGTTCAGGGGCTGTAACATTTTTGGTGACAATACCAGCAGTATTACCCTTGTATGATGCTGTAGGTATGAGCAGAACATCATTAGCAACTATAGTTGCCTTGTCAGCAGGTACCATGAATATTGTACCATGGGGTGGACCTACATTAAGAGCAGCAACATCATTAAACGTTCCTGTAACAGATTTATTTAATCCTGTTTTGATACCTGTTCTAGTAGGTTTAATTACTGTTTTGCTGATAGCGGCATTTATAGGGAAGAAGGAAAAAGCAAGAATTGGAGATGTTAAACTTGCTAATGTAGGAAATACAGAACAAGAAGTTGATTCTGAAAAATTAAAACTACAAAGACCAAAATTGTTTGCAGTAAATATATTATTAATTATTGCTGCTATAGGAATAATGATCTCTAATTTATTCCCGCCACAGGTTGTATTTATGTTTGCATTTTGTATAGCAATAGTTATAAATTATCCAGATGTTAAAGAACAAAAAGCACGTGTTGATGCCCATGCTAAGGCAGCTTTGATGATGGCCAGTGTTCTCTTTGCTGCAGGTGCATTTACAGGAATAATGAAAGAAACGGGTATGATCACGGCAATGTCAGAAGTAATGGTAAAATTAATACCAACATCTTTGGGAAGATTTATACCGGCAGTTACTGGTATATTAGCTATGCCTATGAGTTTACTGTTCGATCCTGACTCATTCTACTTTGGAGTACTACCTGTACTAACAAGTACAGCGGCTCAATTCGGAATAGATCCTATAATGATTGGTAGGGCAGCAATATTAGGACAAATGACTACAGGTTTCCCAGTAAGCCCATTAACAGCTTCAACATTCTTGTTAATAGGTTTAGCAGGAGTAGACTTTGGAGAACATCAGAAAAAGACTATCCCATTAGCCTTTTTAGTTACAATTGTAATGCTAATAGTATCTATAGTAATAGGGGTAATCGCATTTTAAAAAGGAGGTAGTGAATTGAAAAAAATAAGAATAGGGTCTGGTGCCGGCTATGCCGGCGACAGATTAGAACCCGCATTAGAATTAATAGAAAAAGGTCATATAGACTATATAAGTTTTGAATGCTTGGCAGAAAGAACAATTGCTATAGCACAAAAAGCTAAATTAGCCGACCCAAGCAAAGGATATAATGGACTTTTAGAGCACAGAATGGATAAAGTTCTTCCTCTTGCCCACAAACATAAGGTAAAAGTTATTACAAATATGGGAGCCGCCAATCCTCAAAGTGCTGCTGATCTAGTATCTAGAATGGCAGAAGAAAAAGGATTGAAAGGACTAAAAGTAGCTGCAGTATACGGTGATGATGTAACAGATAAATTAGATAAATACAAAGATACTATTGTTTGGGAAACAGGCAAGCCCCTTGCTGAATTAGACGGTATTATATCAGCCAATGTCTACATGGGTATTGACGGTATTTTAGAGGCATTAAAAAATGGAGCAGATATAATAATTACAGGAAGGGTTTCAGATCCAGCACTATTTTTGGCCCCCTTAGTTTATGAATTCGGATGGGACTTAAATAATTATGAATTGCTTGGCAAGGGAACCTTAATAGGGCATTTGCTTGAATGTGGTGGTCAGGCTACAGGTGGATACTATGCGGAGCCAGGCAAAAAAGATGTAGAAAGACCTTGGGAGTTAGGTTTTCCTATTGCAGAAGTAAGTGAAGATGGGGACTGTATAATAACAAAGGTTGAAGGCTCGGGAGGAGTTGTAAATAAAGATACATTGATAGAACAGCTATTGTACGAAATTCATGACCCTTCAAGCTACCTAACACCAGACTGTATAGCTGACTTTTCCAAGGTAACATTTACTCAAAAGGACAAAGATATAGTGGAAGTTAAGGGAGCTACAGGAAGAGAAAAGACAGATACATTAAAAGTAAGCATAGGCTACAAGGACTGCTTCATAGGTGAGGGAGAAATAAGCTACGCTGGTCCTGGATGTTTGGAAAGAGCTAAATTAGCAGCTGAGATTGTTGAAAAAAGACTTAAACTAACTAATGTAAAATATGATGAGTTGAGAATTGACTTTATAGGAATTAATTCAATTTATAAAAACAGTGAAAGAAAGTATAATACACCTGAAGAAGTTAGGTTAAGAGTTGCAGCAAGAACTAAGAATAAGAGTGACGCAGCTAAGATAGGAAATGAAGTGGAAACACTGTATACAAATGGTCCTGCAGGCGGCGGTGGAGCTACAAAATCAGTGAGCGAAATTGTATCTGTAGCTTCAATATTAATTAATCGTACAGATGTGGAAGCTAAAGTAGTATATAAGGAGGTACAGTAATGAAGTTATGGGAAATAGCACATTCAAGAACTGGAGATAAGGGCAATATTTCCAATGTATCTCTCATAGTATACGATATTAAAGACTATGAATTAATAAAAGAAAAAGTAACAGCTGATCTCGTTAAAAAATGGTTCAAAGATATTGTAAAAGGTGAGGTTGTAAGATATGAGCTTCCCCAATTAGGAGCCCTGAACTTTGTAATGTATGATGCCTTAGGCGGCGGTGTTACAAGATCATTGGCATTAGATAAACACGGTAAAAGCTTAAGTTCATACTTGTTGGATATAGAAATATAACCGTTCCTCACTATATTTACTTATTTGACAATAAATAATTTAGACTTGTTGGAAATTTGCAATAAAAATAAATGAGGGATTGAAAAAAGTTGTCATTTATATTATAATCTATGAGCTAGGGGCCATTAGCTCAGGGGATAGAGTGGCAGACTTCGAATCTGTTCGTCGGGGGTTCGAATCCCTCATGGCTCATAAAATCCTTACATACTTCTTGTAAGGGTTTTTTATTATGTCAACAAGGTTCCCGAGCCCAAGAGCAATTTCGGATTGTCTTCTTGGGTAGGGTTCTAATTAATATGGAACAAGGAGAAAATATGAAGAACTATAAATACAAGATTTTTGATATGGACGGCACTCTACTGGATTCAATGTTTTTATGGAAGGACTTTGGAAAGAACTATCTCTTGCATATTGGAATTAGGCCTCCTGAAAATTTAAGTGAAATATTGTCCACTATGACCTTGGAGAAGGCAGCAGAATACTTTATAGAAGCATTTGGTCTTAAGTCCACAGCAGAGGAAATATTAGATGATATGAAAAAACTAGTAGAATACAAGTATAAATATGAATTAAAACTGAAACCTTATGTGAAAGAATACTTACAAAAATCAAAGGATGAAGGTGCCCTGATGTGTGTTGCAACAGCCTCTTCCTTAAATTTAGCAATGGCTGCCTTAGAGAGAAACGACATACTCAAATACTTTTCTTTTGTCAGCAGTTGTGAGGAGGTGGGAGTGGGAAAACACAAACCAGATATATTTTATTATGCAGTGGAGAAATTAAAGGCAACACCATCTGAAACAGTAGTTTACGAAGATGCCTACTTCGCCATAAAGACTGCTAAAGAAGCAGGTTTTTATACAATTGGAGTTTATGATGAGGTATTTGAAGCTGAAAGAGAAAAGATAGAAAAGATAAGTGACAAATTCATTGAAACTTTCAGGGAATTATTATAAATGTACTGCTAGGGTACATTTTTTTTTAGGACTTGAGACCTCTAAGAAGTTGAATTTTAAATACAATAAAACATTTTTATTTATATATATTTATGTTATAATATCAAGTATATCATTAAGGCTGTATTAATATAATTAGGATAAAATAATATAGCATGGCATATAAATAGATATAAGCAATAGTGAGCTTAACTTTAATAGCGGGAGTGAGTAGATGGTATCCAAGAGAAAATATATTTTTACTATTATTGTAGTTGTTTTGTTGACTGCCTTTGTTACTTTAACGCTTGGCAATGTGTTCATGGTTGAAATAGGACAAAAAGTAATAATTTCGGAAAATACATATAGAAAATTGAAAGAAATGCATGATAAGTATGCAAAATTAGAAAATATCATGCAAATTGTTCATAAGGAATTCTTGTATGAAGCTGATGATGAAACAATGCTTGAAGGAGCATTGGCAGGTAGCTTAAAGGCATTGGGAGATCCTTATACCCAATACTTGTCAAAGGAAGAATATGCAGCTCTTAGGCAGGATACGGAAGGTTCATATGAAGGCATAGGAGTATACATAGCTCCCAGTGATGACAATAAAATATTAATTGTATCACCTATTGAAGATACACCTGCTGAAAAAGCTGGGTTAAAAACCGGAGATAAAATTATCAGAATAAACGGAACAGAATTTACCGCAGAACAAATTGATGCAGCAGTTAAAATAATGAAAGGTGAACCGGGAACAAGTGTAACTTTAACAATTCAAAGAGTAGATTCCAATGGTGAACATGGTATTTTCGATGTAGATGTTAACAGGGAAACTATTAAAATTAAGTCCATAAAGGCTGCAATGATAGAGGATAATATAGGTTATATCAGGATTACTTCCTTCGATATGCAGACAGAAAAAGATTTTAATAATGCTTATAAAACCCTTAAAAATAAAGGAATGGAAGGCTTAATTATTGATTTAAGGTATAATCCAGGAGGAATGATTGATTCCACTGTTGAAATAACCAATATGTTTTTAGATGAAGGAATAGTAACCTACACTAAAGCAAAATCAGGAGAAATACAATATTATAAGTCAGATAGTAGTAAAGAAGATATTCCCCTGGTCCTTTTAATAAATGAAGGAAGTGCAAGTGCATCAGAAATTATGGCAGGGGCAATGAAAGATACGGAAAGGGCAATACTAATAGGTACCAAGACATTCGGAAAAGGAATAGTTCAAAAAGTTCAGAGGTTTGGCAATGAAGGTGAAGGAATTAAGATGACTGTTTCCGAATACTTCACTCCTAATGGAATTAACATCCATGGTATTGGAATCGAGCCGGATATTGAAGTTCAGCTAAACGAGGATGCAGAAGGCTACGGATATGAATTTTACGAAACGGATAATCAACTTCAAAAGGCTGTAGAGGTATTAAAAGAAAAACAATAATGGGCACGTAATGTGCCCTTTATTATGTTAAAAACAGCAAATTCAAAAGGATTAATGTATCCTGTTTTTCTTAATAAATTAATACTGTCTTGTTTTCATCATCCCAAATAACGGTTTTATCAATTGCTTCGCTGACAAATCTAAGGGGTACCATAATTCGGTTATTTACTATTTTTGCAGGTACATCTAAAGTGTTTATTTTACCATTTATATATGCTGTAGTACTGTCAGCAGGAATAATTATTTTTGTGGAACCAAATTCCACCACTGCCGACTTTGTTGATTCTTCCCATTTAACATTGCAGTTCAATACTTCAAATACTGCTCTTAAAGGAACCATAGTCCGGCCTTTTTCAATAATTGGCCATTGATTTACAGAACTGAAATCAATGTATTGGTCATAAACTTTTACATTTACATAGTTGTCAGGCTTTTTATCCGTTATATACTTAAATGCTTCTGAATTTAATCCAGTAATGGATACTGTTTCGTTAAGCCCCTGGAATTCGAATAATAAATTGTAGTTTCCAGCTTCCTTGAACTTTAAAGTTCCATTGTAAACATTTAACTTATTCCTATCATAGGGATATATAAGAACATCTTTTGTTATATCTGTTTTCATATCACCGTATTGGGCATAAACTCTGAAATTTACTTCTGAAGCAATATTGTATACCTTCTTTGGGAAATCTACTATAATTTTTTCCGGTGTCTCTTTATACTTAATAAATAAATCCAAGACACTCCATTCTCCAGTATTATCACTGTCTGTAATACAGTATTCAATTACCGATATATAATCGTTCCTCAACAATTGTGACATACCGTTGTTTATACCGTCTTGGGTAATGGACTTATCAAATCGTACTGAAATTTTAAGGGGTCTGTACTTAATTTTACGGCTTAATATACTTATTAATTCAGTTTCGCTTTTAGCTGTATTTACTTCATCATACATATCTAATCCTGTTTCTGCCAGGAGTTTGTCATAGGATAATTCCTTAAGGTAATCATAGTACCTTTTTGTTGATTTGGGAATGTTTAACTCTTCGTCGATTGTATGGTCCATGGAAATCTCTTTTTCTGTAAGCATATAGTACTTGTATGAAATATTCCCCTTGTCTGGCAGAGGGTCATTCCAGCTAGTATCTAAATGGAACCAGTGTGTACCTAATTTAACCATATTCCATATATGATTTTCACCTTCTGCTGTACCAGAAACCAATTTAACGGGAATATTCAACTTATTGAGCATATTATAAGTTAAAAGAGCATATCCGTTACAAACGGATGTTCCTTCTACCAGCAGGTCATAATCGGAATAATAGGTAAAGCTTGTATCATACTTTCCCCTTAAAACAATATAATCATGTACAGCCTTTACCTTTTCATGGTCATTCATGTAAGGTTTTATTATATGTGATAGTATTTCGTCAATTTTTTTATCAGCTTCCATTCTTTCCTGGGGAGTTATAATATAAGAAACATTAATATTAATATTGCTTGAATTTCTATTACTTGTTATCTCCCAACCCACCTTGCTGACATTGGAATTAACATAAATATCCTTTTTAAGGATATTTTTTAACACTTCTTCAATATTGTCTAAAGAACCGGTATAATTTA
>ERZ773359.1321-NODE-1321-length-34733-cov-32.916864_pt1 | contig 34733 bp, 25 predicted proteins | sample MGYA00374955_ERZ773359 | MGnify/ENA primary metagenome ERZ773359 (study PRJEB29098, sample SAMN04486028) | biogas fermenter metagenome | study: EMG produced TPA metagenomics assembly of the Biogas fermentation microbial communities from Germany - Plant 4 DNA1...
CAATTCCCGGCTGGTGCAGAAAATGTTCTACGCTGCCCAGCAGATTATAATTAATTGATAGAACAGCCTGACTGCTCAAAACCATCCTGACAATACCGGCTTTATTGACAGCTTCCGCAGCTGTTCTGCTGTATGCCCGGACCAGGCCGCCTGCTCCCAGCTTTATGCCTCCAAAATAGCGCACCACAACCACCAGCACATTTTTCAGCCCTTTTTGCAGCAGCACCTGCAGAATAGGCATGCCGGCTGTTCCGCTGGGCTCACCGTCATCGGAAAAGCGCTGCACCAAACCCTCCAGGCCGATTACAGCCCCATAACAATAGTGGGTGGCATTGGGATACCGCTCCCTGGCATCTTCCAGGCACAAGGAAAGCTCTTCCTCTGAGGAAATCAGGTATGTCAGACCTATGAATCTGGATTTTTGTATTACAATTTCGTGTTCTATGGCTTTAGCCAGGGACAGGTATTCCATCAGCCAGCCTCCTGCATTCCTAATCTTTTCATTTCTCCCATTTCACTATATCATCTTCTGAAATAAAATCCTTAAACTGAGCCTGATACAATCTGTGATAGATCCCACCCTTTTCCATCAGCTCATCATGGGTTCCCTGTTCCACAATGCCGTTCTCGGTCAGCACCAAAATCCTGTCGGCATTTTTAATTGTAGAAAGCCTGTGGGCGATTATGAGGGAAGTCCTGTTATGTGCCAGATCATCCAAAGCCTTCTGAATCTTTATTTCGGTTTCATTATCCAGGGCTGAGGTTGCCTCATCCAGCAGCAATATTGGGGGATTTTTCAGAAATACCCGGGCTATGGAAATACGCTGCTTCTGTCCGCCGGACAGGCGAAGACCTCTCTCTCCTACCTGGGTATCATAGCCGTCAGGCAGGCTCATGATGAAATCATGTATATTGGCTTTTTTGGCCGCCTCAACAACCTCTTCATCCGTAGCATCTATTCTTCCATAGCGTATGTTTTCCCCTATGGTGCCGGCAAAGAGAAATATATCCTGCTGAACCAGTCCTATATTCTGCCTGAGGGATTTAAGGGTGTAATTCCGGATATCCTCTCCGTCTATTTTTATGCTGCCCTGTTTTATATCATAGAACCGGGGAATCAGGTGGCAAAGTGTTGTCTTGCCTCCTCCGGAAGGCCCCACCAGAGCCACTGTCTGGCCTGCCGGGATGGTGATGTTTATATTCTCCAGCACCTTTTCGTTTCCGTCATAGGAAAAACTGACATTTTCAAATACAATTTCTCCCCGTACATCCTTCAATTCCCGGGCATCCGGCGCATCCACTATATCCGGCTTAACTTCCATGATTTCCACAAACCGCTCCAGCCCTGTAATGCCGGACTCAAACTGCTGCATAAAGTTGATCATCCGGCGTATTGGCTGCAAAAAGACACTGACATACATGATAAAGGCAAGAAGATCGGCTGCCTCCATCCACTTCCTGTATATAAAGTATCCGCCTGCAGCCACTACCACCACGCTCAGCATGTTGGCGAAATGCTCCATGCCGGTGTGGAAAACAGCCATGTATTTATAAGCATCATACTTGGAAGCTCTGAACCGCTTGTTTCCTTCACCAAATTTCTTTTTTTCGTATTCTTCATTGGTAAAGGATTTTGAAACCCGGATGCCGGAAATACTGCTCTCCAGCTGGGCATTCACGTCTGCCAGCTTTACCCGCATTTCTTTAAAGGCCTGATTCATGCGTTTTCTGTACTTCAGCGCAAACCAGATCATTACAGGTATTATCAGATAAACAATCAGGGCCAGGCGCCATTCAACATACATCAGCAGGAAGAATGAGCCTATCAGCATTATGGCTGAGAGGAACAGGTCCTCAGGGCCATGATGGGCCAATTCGGTTATTTCATTCAAATCATTAACCATACGGGACATAATATGCCCAGTGCGGTTTTGGTCATAAAAACTAAAAGGCAGGGTCTGTAAATGGGAGAACAAATCCCTGCGCATGTAATATTCCATCCTGAGTCCCAATATGTGCCCCCAGTACAGCACTACGTACTGCAGCCCTGTTCGGAGCAAATACAAGGCCAGCATTCCTATAACAAAGAGCCAGAAGGTTCTCATCTGCCCGGCAGGCAGAATGGTTCCAATAACTTCCCTGGTAAGCATGGGGAAGAACAAATCTATCAGTGCGATTATCAAGGCACAAAAAATGTCCAGAAAGAAAAGCTTGTAATGAGGCTTATAGTAAGAAACCAGTACGCGCAATAGTTTATTGTTTTTCAATCAAACTTCCTCCAAATATTTTGCTCTCTTGTACTTAAACAGCTGAAATCAACATAACCATTATAAGACATCGGATTATTTGAAATCAAGTTAGGACAGCAGATAGACAGCAAAATGACTGCTGTGTTAGAATAAAGGCAATGGAGGGAGGGTTCCTTCTGAAACGTTTTTGTTTTATTGTTTGGTTAACAGCAGCCCTTTTGTTATTATCCGGCTGCACTAAACTTGAAATGCACTATACAATTGAAGAAAACGGTACTGTTGAGGCCAGATACATAATTGCTGCTTCCCGTCAGGCTGAAGCCTATGCCGATATTCAGGACATGGTCGATGCGGCCATGGAAGAAGCTGAGCTCAACGGATTCTCCGTTTCCCTATATCATGAAGAAGGATATATAGGCATAGAGGCAGACAAAACCATAAAAATCGAAGACTTCAGCAAGGCAGACAGCCGCATGCTGGGTTTTGATGCACTTCCATCCATAATACAAGACTTTTCATGGGACTATGAACCCAGTGTATTTCAAAGTGTGTATAAAATAAAAATTGACATAGATCTGAGAAACATAGTTGACCAAAAGGCATTGGACATACTGCCTTCAGATATTCGAAAGCTGGCAGAAGAAGCTTTCGAAACCAGTGAGGCGAAATTCCACATTACCTTGCCGGGGCAGACAGTAAATACCAATGCAGACGAAACAGAAGAAGTTAAAGGGAAAAATGCTGTCCGCTATTCATGGACATTGCGTCCCGGCGAATACAAAACACTGATGATTCATGCCAGTCTGGACAAAAAAAACACAAAAAACCAGCTCATTCTTGGAATCGGAGCTGGATTGGCTCTGCTTTCCGCTATAGCATACTTATTGATTCGTAAAGCGAAAAAGAAAACATTGTGCAATCCTAATTAAAGTTCACTGTCAAATCTTCACTTGCAGTAACCCATCCGTCAGGGTATTGGATATAAAGCCTGAAATCAAGACTTCCCCGGTCAAGGCCGTCCTGATAATAGTATATATAGGAATCTATTATCTGAGTAACCGTACCTACCACTGCGAAGGTTTTCTCCCCGGGAAACACAGTTTTAATGGGTATCAACCGGTTCTCATTGTCAAAGGCTACCAAGGTATATACCGGTTTCTCCGAATCTTCGGCTGCTGCCTCATTCCATTCTATTATATACCTCTTAAAGTTAAATTCTTCCTCCACTCGATAGGACAAAACAGGCATATCAGTATCCTCAGGATCTGAGAGCATATTCATTACTGTTGCATCCGGCTCTTCATTCAGAAATGATATAAAATACTCATACAGCCCTTCTACCTGTGAAGCCAGGGGAATATTCCAGTTTTCCTGGGGTATGGCGTTATAATCTTCACGGCTGGCAGTATTTATGCGCTGATAGGTCGGGCTGCCCATTTTTTGGGATATATCCAGATACCGGGTTGTTTTTTTGCCTGTAGGAGAGCCTAAAAGCTGATGATAGTCTTCTGCAGCTATTTCAAAAATGCTCCAGCGGTGAATTCTTTCATCATAGCTGGCCTCTCCGTTAACTTCCGGATATTGATAGAGCCTTCTAACCTTATAATAGGTGCTTTCCTTATATTTATCAGATGTAAAATTCTCATCAAAATGGAAAAAGGTAAAGTGATGCCCGTATTCATGGGAAAGCACTATGGCTAAATCCTCTATCTCCGTCTTTTCTTCCCCCCTGTATATGCGGATTACACCCTTTTCCAGCGGCACTTTTATTCTGTAATCCGCAGGCAAAAACCCGGAAAGGTCAACCGGGATATTTATTTCATGCAGCTCCATATCATAGCTGGCCGATACCCTTTCATTTCCGCTCTGTTCCTTCCCGGGATAGATTTCCACCCTGGACAGGTATTCTATTTCTATGCCATGGCGGTTGCGATATAATTCTTCAGCCACTTCGCGCAGCCGGCTTTCCGGCCAGGTATCCACATAGCTGATAATCTCAATTCCTTCTTTCGTTTTATAACTATGCCTGCCATCCGTTGAGACGCTTATAGATGCATCCTGTTCAGATATGTTTTGCATATCCTCCTTATGAAAAGCCGGCTCTTGCTGCAGCAAAGGTACATGCATTTCTGCTCTGGCCTCTGCAAAAACAGGGATTATCAGCCATAAACACAGGCTTAAGAAAAACCACCTGTTAATATTTTTCATCTGGCATCACCCATTGCCGAAGGATAAAAGGTCAGATCATGTCATCCACCGCTTTTATCAATTTCTCGTTTTTAGCTTCAGCTTCCTGCAAGCTGCTTCCAACAGTGGAAAAATAAAATTTAACCTTGGGTTCCGTGCCGGACGGACGCACGCTGAACCAGGAATTATCCTTGAGATAGAATTTCAATACATTGGAAACAGGAAAGTCTATTCTTTCAGTACTGCCATCTTCAAGATTGTATGCTTCGCCCTGATAATAATCTTCAATGCGGACAACAGGTATTCCGGCTACCTCCTTAAGCTGGGCGTCTCTTAAATTATTCATAAGCTGCTGGATTCTCTCCATCCCTTCCCTGCCTTCCATCTGTATGGATTTGACCTTATCCGCATAGTACCCGTATTTCTCCCACAGATCGATCAGTCCTTCATATAAGGTCATGCCTTTTGATTTATACCAGGCAGCCATTTCACACATGAACATGGATGCAATAACGCCGTCCTTGTCCCGTACAAAATCATCCACAACATAGCCATGGCTTTCCTCATAACCCATGATATAGGTTTTGCCGGGATCTCTCTCTTCAATTTCCCTAACCTTGCCGCATATAAACTTAAAACCGGTTAAGGTATTCATGGTGGCAACGCCGAAAGAATCTGCAATTACCCGTCCCAGTTCGCTGGTTACTATGGATTTTACAATATAGCTGTTCTCTGGCAGCCTGCCCTGGGCTTCTAATCCGCTCAATACATAATACACAATAAGGGCTCCGATCTGGTTTCCGCTTAAAGCAACATATTCACCCTCTTTGTTCTTAACAACCACCCCTATCCGGTCACAGTCTGGATCGGTGGCTATAATCAGGTCGGCATCATGTTTTTCAGCCAGTTCTATGCCCAGGGCAAAAACCTTTTTATCCTCCGGATTGGGATAACCTACTGTGGAAAAATCCGGATCCGGAAGTTCCTGTTCAGGTACTACAAATACGTGTTCAAACCCCAGTTCCTTCAGTACCCGGCGCACCGGCTTATTGCCTGTGCCGTTCAGCGGGGTATAAACTACTTTTAATTCTTTCCCGTATTTTTCAATCAGGCTTTTGTTTATACAAAGATTTGTAACCTTCTCTATGTATCTGGAAACCACTTCTTCGTCTATGTATAAAAGCAGGCCTTTTTCCAGGGCTTCCTTTTCGTCTGTTTTTTTGATATCTTCAAAACCCTTAACCCGGCTTACCTCTTCAATTATCTCCCTGTCCATGGGAGGCGACACCTGGGCGCCGTCGCTCCAGTAAACCTTATATCCATTGTATTCCGGCGGATTATGGCTGGCAGTTATTACAATGCCGGATATGGTACCCAGCTCCCTTATGGAAAATGATAAAATCGGCGTAGGCTGCATTTGCTTGTACAGGTAGGTTTTAATCCCATTGGCACAGAGCACCAGGGCTGCATGCAAGGCAAAGTCAGAAGACATCCTGCGGGAATCATAGGCTATTACAACACCTTTCTTCTTTGCTTCTTCCCCCTTTTTACAGATATAGTTTGCCAATCCCTGGGTTGCCATGCCGACGGTATACTTGTTCATCCGGTTTGATCCGGCACCTATCTTCCCACGAAGGCCAGCCGTTCCAAATTCCAGATCCTTGTAAAACCTGTCCTCTATCTCCTTTTCGTTCCCCTGGATATCCAGCAGCTCCTGCTTTGTTTCCCGGTCAATTATGGGGCTGTTCAGCCACAGGTTATACTTTTCCTTGTAATGCATGAAATGCACCTCCGAATATTTGCTTATTGTCCAAAGATATGAGCCAATATCCGATTCATCAGATCGGAATTGTTCTGCCCCGCCCTATTGAAGCATAAACTGCAATTGCCGCACTGCTCATTTTTCGGTTCCTCGTTAAAGTAGCGCAGGATATATGAACGCAGACAGTTCTTCTCTTTGAAATATCCCATCATGGCATCCAGCTTTTCCAGTTCAATCTTTTTATGCCTGTCAATTTCCTTCTGTGTAAGGGTAAATTTATCCTTATCCGTGGGAAACACCATGCCGTTTCGTATTTCTGCATAACCATACTCAATTATCTTCTTCAACGCACTCTCCCGCATGGAGTATCCGGAGTAACCCCTGCCCAGCAGAACCTCCAATGGAACGCCGGAGGCCTTGCGCTTACGAATCCTTTTAAACAGGCTCTCCGCTGCCTTGACCGGTGGATAGTTGCCGTTTATTAAAAATTGGTTTAAACGATAATCCTCAGGATTTTTCAGGAGTATGCATACCGCCCTTTCCCCATCCCGGCCTGCCCGGCCTGCTTCCTGGTAATAGCTTTCCATGGAAATCGGCATATTATAATGTATTATGTAGCGGACATCGCTCTTATCAATGCCCATACCAAAGGCATTGGTAGCTGCTATAACCTGGGCGCGGCCGTTTATAAAGCTGTCCTGCTGGCGGTTTCGCTGTTCGGCAGTCAAGCCGGCATGGTACATGGCTGCTTCTATCCCTTTGTTTCGAAGGTAGAAATACAAGTTTTCAACTTTCTTGCGGGTAGCTGCATATATGATTCCTGCCTCTTCCCTATGGGCTTTCACATAGTTCAGCACGTAGGCATCGGGGGATTCGGGCTCTTCTATGCGAAATTCCAGGTTGGGCCGGTCAAAGCTGCTGATAAAAACCCGGCACTGGGACAATCCCAGAAGCGTAACCATGTCCTTCTGTACCCGCTCATTGGCTGTTGCGGTAAAGGCCGCCACCACAGGGTTTCCTACAGTTCTGATCAAGTCCTTAATCTTTAGATAAGCAGGCCTGAAATTATGCCCCCATTGGGAAATGCAATGGGCTTCATCCACTGCTATAAAGGATACCCTGATATTCTTTAGAGCTGCCGCAAATGCATCTGAATGAAACCGTTCCGGAGCTATATATACAATTTTATAGCTCCCGTCCTTCATTTTGCTTATCCGCTGCTCCACCTCATGATCGGGCAAAGCGCTGCTGATAAATGAAGCAGGAATTCCCTTTTCCATCAGGCTGTCCACCTGATCCTTCATTAGTGAAATCAGAGGTGATATGACAATTGTGATGCCCGGCATCATCAAGGCCGGCAGCTGATAGCAAAGGGATTTCCCCCTGCCGGTGGGCATTACGGCAATGGCATTTTTCCCTTTAAGAATGTGCTCAACTACCTCCCATTGCCCTGATCGGAATTCACTGTATCCAAATCGCTGCTTAAGCAGTTTAAGCGCCTGTTCCTTTCTGCTGTCTGAATAGTTTGTTCCCATTAAGATTCATCCATTTCAACCATGTATATCATATATTCTGCGATTTCTAAGCTTTTAATCAACAAATAGTTATGATTAAACCAAATTACCCATCTGATTATATATACCCTGCTATGCCCCGGACAGACACATCCCCTGACATAACTGCCCGCTTTGAGCCGTCGCTGAGCTCTACAAGCAGTTCGCAATTGTCAGTAAGGTCCACGGCTGTGCCTTCCCATTGGCCGCTGGTGCTGACCACGCGGACATGGCGCCCCAGGGTAATGCAGTTTTCTTTGAATTCATCCAATATACCTTTGAAACTTGCAGTTTTCTCGTATTCCTCATATAAAACTTCCAGCTCATCCAGTATCATAGCCATCAGCCTGCACCTGTCCACCTTTTTTCCGCATTCCAAAAAGAGAGAAGTGGCGGAATCCCTGATTTCTTCAGGAAAACCGTCCATGATTGTGTTCACATTCATCCCTATGCCGATTATTACATATTCAATCAAATCCAGGTCAGCCTGCATTTCGGTCAAGATTCCGCATACCTTTCTGGAGTTGATGATAATATCGTTGGGCCACTTTATTGATGCCCTGAGGCCGGTGATGGATCTGATGGCCCGCAGCACGGCCAAACCTGCCAGAACTGTCATTTTCGGCGCAAAGTGAGGTGGAAAGCCAGGCCGCATGATTACCGACATCCAAAGGCCTACTCGGGGAGGAGAGCTCCAGGACCGCCCCAGCCTTCCTCTTCCCGTTTTCTGCTCTTCCGCTGCCACAAGGGTTCCATGGACGGCTCCTTCCTGGGCCAGCTCCTTTGCCCTGCTGTTGGTTGAGCCTATGGCATCATGAAGTTCTACAAGCTGCCCCAGTTTTCGGGATTTAAGATAATAGCGCAGCACGGTTTCATCCAATTTATCCGGTATTTGAACCAGCTTATACCCCTTATTGGATCTGGATTGAATATGGAACCCTTCTTCCCTCAGCTGCTCGATAATCTTCCATACTGCTGTTCTGCTGACTCCCAGCTTGCTGCTGATTTCACCGCCTGAGATAAAACTGTTCTGATTCTGCAGCAGAATCATCAGTATTCTGTCCCTCATGCCTTGCTTCATTCCTTCCTGCCATTCCGTGCCGCTTAACAAAAAGGCCTGCTCCCCATTAAGGAGAGAAAGGCCTATTTGATTCTTACACTTTTATATTACCACTATTATCCTGCACTTTCAATAATTTTACTATTTATAAAAGGCATGATTGCCTATGGTGGTTACATACTGCCTGTTTCTCACGATCCATGAGCCGGATGACTTCTTAGGGTTGAAGAAGAACAGGGCTCCCCCAACAGGCTTGCTGCCCCAATATGCATCTTCAGCCGCCTTCATGCAGGACGCGCTGGGAGTGTTGTAGATTGTGCCGTCTGCCACCGGGCTGAATTGCGGGATTCCATTGGTGTATTGGAAGATTACATTGTAAATTGTATTGGGAAAGCCGGGAGAAGCTACACGGTTCATTACCACATTGCCCACTGCCACCTGCCCTAAGTAGGGCTCCCCTGCTGCCTCAGCATGGATTATCCTGGCCAGCCAGTAGATATTGTCCCTGTCCCATTTGGTAACCCCGCTGCGGTTTGATGCCGAACCGCCGTATAAGGCCGAACGGGTCTGCGGGCCTACAATTCCGTCAACCAATAGTCCGTGATCCCTCTGAAAACGAATTACCGCATCCTGGGTAATGGTTCCAAAATAACCTGTGGTTCTCCAATATGTAAAGTAACCCCTGTTTTTCAGTTCCTGCTGCAGCCTGGTGACCTCTTCCCCCCTGCTGCCCAGCCTCAGCAGGCCTGCTGCCAGGGCATTGCCGGCCGGAAGCAGCAGCATAACCGCCAGTACAAATACGGCTGTACCTCTAATTAACCTCTTTGACTTACATAATCTTCGTATACTTTCCTTTACCTTTTTCTTCATTAATAAACCCCCCGATGCTGTATAAATTATGTCAACCTGGATGGTTGTAATTATAGGTTCAGCACCGGGAGAATGTCAAAATCCGGCTTACTTGCCATTTCAGCTTGTAAATAGATTATTACGATAATGTTACAATTCTGTAATATATGCGTACTAATTCACCTGTATACCATATTTAGGCATAAATACTGCAAGTATGCAGATATATGTATATACATAAAAAGAGCCGTTTCTCAACGGCTCTTGAATCGCTCTGGTTTGTTTTTTTAATTGAATCTGCTTAATTACTGCTGTTCATTTGCCTGCCGGGCCTGCTCCACTATTTTGGCGCTGATATTGGCAGGAACTTCTTCATAGCGGACAAATTCCATCTTGAAGCTTCCTCTGGCCTGGGTCATGGAACGAAGATCCGTAGCATACTTGGCCATTTCAGCCTGGGGAACTTCTGCCACAACCTCCTGCATGCCGTTGCCCAGCGGATTCATGCCCAAAATTCTGCCGCGGCGCTTGTTAAGGTCACCGATAATGTCTCCCATGTATTCATCGGGCACGATTACTTCAGCCCTCATAATGGGTTCAAGCAGTACCGGATCTGCATCTTCCAGTTTTTTATAAGCCAGGGCTGCAGCTATCTTAAATGCCATTTCTGAAGAGTCTACGCTGTGGTAAGAACCATCGTACAGGGTAGCCTTGATGCCCACCATGGGGTATCCGGCCAGCACTCCCTTTACCAGGCATTCCCGCAGGCCCTTGTCAACAGCTGGGATATACTGCTTGGGTACAACGCCGCCCACAATCTTATCCACAAATTCGAATTCCTGCTCCGGATCCGGCAGGGGCTCAAACTCAATCCATACATGGCCGTATTGTCCGTGGCCGCCGGTCTGTTTCTTATGCCTTCCTTCAGCCTTTATGGACTTGCGGATGGTTTCTCTGTATGGAACCTTGGGCTCATTAAACACAATGCCCACGCCGAATTTATTCTGAAGTCTCTTGGAGATAATCTCCAAATGCATTTCACCTATACCGGAAATCAGCATTTCACCGGTTTCCTGATTGTTCTCAACTGTGAAGGTAGGATCCTCTTCCATCAGGCGGTTCAATCCACCAAATACCTTTTCTTCCTCCCCTTCCTTTTCAGGATATACAGCAAGGGATATAGAAGGCTGTGGGAATCGGATTCCTTCATATTTCACGGGGTCTGACTGATCACATAGGGTATCTCCGGTCATGGTAACCTGCAGCTTGGCAACTGCAGCTATGTCGCCGGGAACTACCTTGTCGATGGATTCCTGCTTTTTGCCTCTCAGCATATAAATATTATTGATTTTTTCTGCCTTTTCCCTGTTGGGATTATATACGCTCAAGCCTGTAGTAAGCTCTCCGGACATAACCTTGAAGAGAGACAGCTTGCCCACAAACGGGTCAACCACCGTCTTAAATACCAGTGCAGAGAAGGGTTCAGAAGCAGAATAGGTTCTTTCAACCGCATCTCCGGTTTTCGGATTCTCTCCGGCAGGTTTTTGGCATTCTCCCGGAGCGGGCAGATAGTTTATTATGGTATCCATCAGTGTGGTTATACCCTGGTTATTAACTGCAGAACCGCATAATACCGGTACTACATCGCCTGCTAAAACGCCCTGGCGGATAGCCGTGCGGATCTCTTCTTCTGTAAATTCTTCGCCCTCAAAGTATTTTTCCATCAGTTCTTCACTGGTTTCAGCAACTGCTTCCACCAGAACAGTGCGAAGGGATTCCACTTCATCCTGCATGCTGTCAGGTATGGATATTTCAGCAACATCCTTGCCCTTGTACTCAAAGGCTTTCATGCTTATAATATCCACATAGCCTTTAAACTCTCCGCCTTCCACGATGGGAACCTGGAAGGGAGCTATGGCAGTGCCGTACAATTCCTTAAGTTGATCAATAACTTTATTGAAATTGGCATTTTCCCGATCCATTTGGTTGACAAAAATGATTCTGGGAATTTTATATTCCTTGCAGTAATCCCAGGCCTTTTCTGTACCAACAATTACACCTGAAACGGCACCCACAACGATGCAGGCGCTCTCCACTACGCGAAGGGCGCTGGTCATTTCACCTTCGAAGTCGAAGTACCCGGGAACATCTATTACATTGACCTTATGCTGCTTCCACTCAAATGGTGCAACTGCAGCACTGATGGAGATCTTTCTTTTTATCTCTTCAGGATCATAGTCGGTAGTGGTGGTTCCGTCTTCCACCCGGCCGAAGCGATCGGTTGCCTTGGCATTGAACAGCATGGCTTCAGTCAGAGTTGTCTTTCCTTCACCGCCGTGACCAATGATACCGATGTTGCGGATTTTGTCGGTTGTGTAGTTCTTCATCAACATTCCCCCATTCGTTTTTTTCAGGTAAATGAATAAACCAGAAGCGATCAGGATTTCATTCCCAGCGTACTATGTACAATTCGATAAGAATCCCGTTTTCCCTTCTCTATTGTAACATATTTCACAGTAAATAGAAGAATCAATTAAGATTATTTTACGAAGTGTTGTGCTAAATTATACCAATGCTGGCTTATATTAGTTCATTCTTGACTTTTCAGCCCTGTAATTATACAATCTTAGAAATCAAATCAGTGGGGATGAGGGCATTGAAGAGTATTTGGGTTGATCTGGCTGAAAAATCCTACCCAATATTTCTGGATGATAATTGGAACACTCTGTTTGAAAAAGCCCGTGCTTGCCTGGAAAACAGGCAGGGCAGCCTGAAGGGCAGGAAAATGCTCATTATTACGGATGAAAATGTGCATGAATTGTACCATAAAGCTGTGAAAGAAGCCTTTGAAACCTGGGGTATGGTTACTGCAACGGCTGTGGTACCGCCGGGCGAAGCCTCCAAAAGCCTTCAGCAGGCAGAAGAGCTGTATACCAAAGCCTTGGAAGCAGGTTTGGACCGGCATTCCCTGATAGCTGCCCTGGGCGGCGGCGTAATAGGCGACCTGGCCGGTTTTACAGCCTCCACCTATATGCGGGGAATTCCTTTCATACAGATTCCTACATCCCTGCTGGCCCAGGTGGACAGCAGCATTGGCGGCAAGGTTGCCGTTAACCACCCCATGGCCAAGAACATAATAGGCAGCTTTTATCAGCCTGAATGCGTTCTTATTAATGTATCAACCCTCAGGACCCTGCCCGGGAGGGAATATTCCTCCGGCATGGCTGAACTTATCAAACACGGCATTATCCGGGATGAGGCCTTTCTTGCCTGGCTGGAATCCAGCCAGGAATCACTCGTTTTGCGGAATGCTGAGGTCCTGATACAGGCCATTCACCGTTCCTGTGAGATCAAGGCAGATGTGGTAGCCAAGGATGAAAAGGAAACCGGCATCCGGGCTGTCCTTAACTTCGGGCATACCGTAGGCCACGCCATTGAGGCAGCAACCGGATACGGCACCTATACCCACGGAGAAGCCGTTTCCATAGGCATGATAGCAGAAGCCTATATAGCGCAGCTTTCCGGCTTTATTTCACCGGACTACATATCAAGAATTTCAAAAATTCTCTCCCGGGCCGGTCTGCCGACTGTAATGCCGGATTTAAACAGCCAGGAGCTTCTTAATTGGATGCAGCATGATAAGAAAAATGTAGGAAGCAGAATTGTTTTTGTTCTGCCTGTTGCTCCGGGAAAAGTTAAGGTTTTCCGTGATATCGACACCAAACTGGTTCTTAAGGCCCTGGATGCAGCCCGCAATGAAATTCTTAATAAATATGCTGACATTTAAGCTGCTGGCCTGAGAAATAAACCTGCAGCCGGTTACATGAAGCATGGAAGTATGGTAGAAAACAGTTGTTATTGGAGGTTTTAGAAGCATGGTAATAGTAATGAAGCCTAAGGCAACCAAGGAAGAAATTGCAGGAGTTGAAAAGCTCCTAAAAAATCTTGATTTCGGTGTTCACATCTCAGAAGGCTCTGAACGGACCATTATAGGAGTTATCGGCGATAAGCGCAAGCTGGCGGAAACACCGCTGGAACTCATGCCCGGCGTCGACCGGGTTGTGCACATCTTAGAGCCCTACAAACTTGCAGGGCGGGCATTTCATCCGGAAAGCACAACCATTAAGGTGAACGGTCAGGTAATCGGCGGAAACAAGATAGTTGTCATGGCCGGGCCCTGTGCCGTGGAAAGCGAAGAGCAGGTCATCTCTACTGCCCGTTTCCTGAAAGAGCAAGGGGTAACTTTCTTAAGAGGCGGCGCATATAAACCCAGAACTTCACCTTATTCTTTCCAGGGTCTTGAGGAAGAAGGGCTCAAAATCCTGGCCCAGGCCAGGAAAGAAACAGGGCTTTTAATCGTATCCGAAGCAGTGTCCACCCGTTCACTGGAGCAGGTGGCCAAATATGCCGACATAGTACAGATCGGTGCCAGGAATATGCAGAATTTTCACCTGTTGCAGGAAGTGGGCAGGAGCAGGCTGCCGGTTATCCTGAAAAGAGGCCTTTCCGCAACAATTGAGGAATGGTTGAATGCGGCCGAATATATTATGAACGAAGGGAACTACAATATTATATTATGTGAACGGGGTATCCGCACCTTTGAAACCTATACCCGCAATACCATGGATATAAGCAGCATTCCGGCGGTTAAGGAACTGAGCCATCTGCCGGTAATTGCAGATCCCAGCCACGGCACCGGCCGATGGAAACTGGTAATCCCCATGAGCAGGGCTGCCATTGCAGCAGGAGCAGACGGCCTTATAGTCGAAGTGCATCCCAATCCCAAGGAAGCCTTGTCTGACGGGCCCCAATCTTTGAACTATGACAGCTTTACTGCCTTGATGGAAGACATCAGGAAAATTGCAGTAATTCTTGGACGGGAGATATAGATATGAGCACCAAAAAGATTACCATAGCAGGCTTAGGCCTGATAGGAGGCTCCCTGGCCAAGGCCTTTCGCCGCACCAACCATGATTTTATTATAACCGGAGTTGACACCAGTCCGGAAAACCTTCGTCTGGCCAAGGAGGAGGGCACAGTTGACCATATCTGCAATAAGTTAGATGAAAGCGCTGTGTCGGATTCACAATTTGTTTTTCTGTGTACGCCTGTCAGCCGGATGCCTGAGATGCTAAGCTCCTTAGGGCAGGTTGTCAGACCGGGCACTGTCATAACCGACGTGGGCAGCATTAAATCAAGCATAATGAAAGAGGCAGAGCAAATACTTCCCGGAGACGTTTATTTCATCGGAGGCCATCCAATGGCCGGAGGAGAACGTTCCGGCTATTCCGCCTCTGTTGCCCATCTGTTTGAAAACGCCTATTATATTCTAACCCCCAGAGAGGATACGCCCAGATCAGCCCTGGAGGAACTCAAGAACCTGATTTCCTCCACCGGCGCCATACCTCTGATTTTGGATCCCCTTATCCATGATAAAATTGTGGGAGCAGTCAGCCATCTTCCCCATATTGTTGCTGCTGCCCTGGTCAATACGGTAAAGGAAGCGGACAGCTCTGAAGGTTTTATCCGGAAACTGGCAGCCGGCGGCTTTAAGGATATAACCCGGATTGCATCCTCCAATCCAAAAATGTGGAGAGACATCTGCCTGTCCAACAAGGAACAGATTCTGCCCCTGGTATCGGAAATAATCAACTGCCTGAAAGCATTTAAAAATGATCTGGAAAAGGATAATGTACCGGCAATTGAAAGCTTTTACAAGGAAGCAAGGGATTACCGGGAGGAGATACCCTCATCTGAAAGCCTGTACCTTCTGCCCTATTACCAGATCTATGTGGACGTGGAGGACAGGCCCGGCATTATAGGGCACGTAACCACCATACTGGGCAGACACCACATTAACATAAAAAACATCAGGATTATCAACAGCCGGGAAAACGAACCGGGCTGCCTGGTATTGACGCTGGACGACCAGGCTGCCCAGGAGAAGGCAGTTGAAGTTTTAAACAAATCCGGCTGTCATGCCTATATGGGATGATGACATACGCTGGTTGAGAAAGGAGATAAACCCATGCGTGCAGTGATCAGACCAGTCCGGCAGCTGATCGGCGAGACGGTTATACCGGGAGATAAGTCCATCTCCCACAGAGGCGTCATGCTGGGCGCCATTGCAAGAGGAACAAGCAGGTTGTCCCATTTTCTTGCCGGGGATGACTGCCTGAACACCATCAAGGCATTTCAGCAGATGGGTATCCGGATCGAATTGGAATCTGTATTAAAGGACGATGGCAGCAAAGATACTGAGGTCATCATCCAGGGCAAAGGCCTTCATGGGTTAAAAAAACCTGGCAAGCCCTTATATGTAGGCAATTCCGGCACCACCGCCCGCCTGCTGGCAGGAATCCTGGCCGGCCAGTCATTTGAAGCTATACTGGACGGGGACCAGTCCCTGAGAAAACGGCCCATGGGCCGTATAATCGAGCCCTTAAAGCGCATGGGAGCAGATATTGAATCAGAAAACAGCACCCTGCCCCTGACTATCAGGGGAGGCAGGCTGAAAGGCATTGAATATGCCCTGCCGGTTGCCAGTGCCCAGGTCAAATCCGCCATAATATTAGCCTCCCTGTATACCGGCTCCCCTTCTGTCATCCATCAGCCTGCCCTGTCCAGGGATCATACAGAAATAATGCTGCGCCGTTTTGGCGGGAGAGTTGAAGCCCAGGGCCTTACCCTGACCGCTTACCCTGCCCGGGAACTTTATGGACAGGATATCCGCATACCCGGTGATATCTCATCCGCTGCCTATTTTATTACAGCCGCCCTGCTGGTGCCCGGCTCCCGCATTACCATGAGGGGAATAGGCATAAACCCTACCAGAACAGGGATATTGGATGCATACAGGCAAATGGGGGCTGACATAACCATTGAAAATATAGATGAGTCCGGCGGAGAGCCTGCAGGGGATATAACAGCAAGTTATTCCCGGCTCAAGGGCATAGAAATAGGGGGGAGCATGATTCCCCGCCTGATAGACGAAATCCCCATACTGGCTTTGGCAGCAACCCAGGCCCAAGGCACCACCGTAATCCGGGATGCTGCTGAACTTAAGGTGAAGGAATCCAATCGTATAGATGCGGTAGTACAGTGCCTTAGAGCCCTGGGTGCCAATATAGAACCCACTGAAGACGGCCTGATAATTCACGGCCCCGCCCCGCTTACCGGCAATACCGTTACCTGCCATATGGATCACCGGATTGCCATGATGGCAGCCATAGCCGGCCTGATTGCTGAAGGTGAGACCATAATCACCGACGGACAATGGGTGGATGTATCTTTTCCTGGATTTTTCAAGGAGATAGAACGGCTTAGATCATAATATTCAAAAGCCCTTAATAAAGAGTATTAAAACAACAATTAACACAACTATGAGAGCGATGCCCCATTTGAGACTGTTTTTAGGCAAGAAGAAAATTTTCAACCAAAACACCCCCTTACATAAAAGGTATATGCAAGGGGGTTTATTTTTAGACAGTTTCTGCGAAAAAGGGACAAGGTTACAGCTGCCGCTGAACTTCTTCAATCCTGCTTTTATTCAGTTTATATCTGGCATAGCATAAAATGGCGGTGCCGATGCTTAAAATGCACCCTGCAGCCAGTATTATGCCTAAAGCCAGCACCGTGCCGGATGGCTGTGCCGGCAGGCTGGAATCAAATTTTATCAGATCCAGAAAAACTCCCAGTATGAAAATGGCTGCCGATTGGGACAGCTTATAACACAAGGTCATGCAGCCGTAGTATAATCCTTCCTTCCTCTCGCCGGTTGCCAGTTCATCCACATCTATGGTATCCGCCACCATGGACAGGGGCATGGTAAAAAGCCCGCCCATCCCAAAACCGGACAAAGCCGCAAAGGGCAGGAACCACCTCACCTGGCCTGCAACTGAATCCTTCAGAAAAACCAGAATCAGAAAATAGAATGCTGAAACCAAGGTTGAACCTAACCCCAGAATAACGGAAGGTTTTTTATCAATTCTTTCTGATATTTTCACCCATACGGGCTGGGAAAGAATGCTCATGCCGAACAGTACGCCGAATATAAGGGCTATTCCATAATTCCCGAATCTAAAGGTATAGGTAAATACATGCATGCCTATGGAGCCGATGAGGGCCGATGAAATGTTGGTAAACATATAACCCAGCACAACATACCTGTAATCAGCATTTCTCATTGCTGAAGATATGCTTACAATTAAATGTCTGACGCCTGGCTTATTGCCCGGTTCAGAATTGTCTGCTGCAGCCTTTTCATTCAAGGCGGGAATATATTTTTTGGTAGAAAGATAACATATTAGCCCAAATATAAGAGCAATTATGGAAGCGGCAGTTCCCATATCCCGATAAGCCGCAGGGTTCAGCTGCCCCTGGGGATATTCATGAGTGGGCCTGAAAAAAAGGAACATGCCCATAACATTGGCACTGAAAAGGCCCAGAATAAAGAATATAGTACGTATTCCCTGTATGGAACTCCGCTCGTTGTAATCATCGGAAAGTTCTGCGCCCAAAGCCGTATGGGGCACCGAATATATGGTGGTGCTTGTTTTAACTATCATAAGAAAGGTAATTACCAGGACAATTTTCCAAGCCGTCGCCATTGCAGGAGGCAGATCCCACAGCAGAAAATTGAATAAGGCTGTTGAAAAGGTGCCTATAAGAATGTAGAAATGCCGCCTTCCAAATCTTTTGGAACTGGTGTTATCCGAGATATGCCCCATCAGGGGATCGCTTACTGCATCCCACACCACGCTTGCGCCAATTGCCAGACCTATAATGCCGCCCGGCAGCTTATGTATTACGGTGGAGTAGAATACCATATAGGTGGAGATTATCTGCATAACCACCCCAAAGGTGAGATTCCCTGCACCATACCCTATTTTGTCTTTTAAAGGTATGTTTTTTAATGTGTCGGCTTTCCCTTTATGCATGTCAGAGCCCTGCCCTTGCCTTCCCTTAAATTGACATATCGTACTAACTATAACATAGAACAATCAGCTTTGAAAATAGGATTTTCAAAATAAAAAAACACCGATAATTATGTTCAGCCGATTAAAAATCTCATTTTACTGAACATCAACTTATCGGCGCTGCGATTCTCTTATATAATTATTCTTTTATTCATCCTGTAATGTTACTTTGCACTGGTGGCATAGAGATATTCATCAATGCAGTTGACTACCCTGTCCTTAACCAAGCTTACAGGATCATTTTTCAGAAGGCCGTTCCTGATTTTTGTATATTGAATCGGCATGTACTGGCTTATAAGCACCAAAGGTATCTCTACTGATCTTAAATTATCAAACAATTTATTAATAGCGTCATTAACTTCTTTTGCCGGAAGATAATATCTGCATCTGTCGGAAAAACTGTACTTTCTGGATAGGCGCAGCTTGTTTTCATCTCCATGATAGTGCTTAATCCAATTTGACGGATTTTCCAACATCACTTTTTCCAATACTTCCATGAAACCCGAAAGCTTAACATTGCTGTTGCCATAAAAAAGCTCATTTTCAATCAGATTTAATGCAAATAGTCCTTCCCTCAACGCAAATGTAAGGGCAGGGCCTACCTTCAGTATGGCAACGCCGTCCTCCACCATTTCCTTCAATGCCTGAGGTGTCTGATAATCAGTAGAATGGCCTTCAAAAACTATATTTGGATATTTTTTAATGGCATTGGCCAATTCAGCTGCTGCTTCCCTGTTATATTCATGAACTACATCATCGCCGAATTCCACTCCCGGCTGAACGACTACGGCTATAACATTGTCCCATACTTCCTTAAGTTTATATCTTTCAAAAGTCTTCTTATATACATCTACAGTTTCATGGAAATCAGCAACGCTGGTTACTTGTATTCCCTCTTCTTCTTCCTGGCTTCCCCCGGGAATTGGAACTTCACTGCCTACAACATATACAGGAGTGAGTGCACTGGGATTTTCTTTTTTCAGCTGTGTATAAGCTTTTTCCGCCACATCTGCAAGAATTGCTCCCCTTTCAGCAATAAGTTCTGTATCCAGCTTGATATTGGCATCATCATCTCCCAGATGCATGCTGGTATCAATATGTATTTTAGTAAAACCTGCCATCACATATTGCCGTATCAGTTCTTTTGCCTCTTCCATAGCTTTTTCGGCAGGCTGATCCTTCCATGTAAGAGGTCCTAGGTGGTCGCCGCCCAAAATAATCTTATCTTCAGGGAAGCCTGTCTTACTGGCTATACTATATACGAACTCAGCAAAGTCTGCTGGCTTCATGCCAGTATAACCGCCATACTGGTCAACCTGATTCGCCGTAGCCTCAATCAGAACATACTCGCCATCCTTCATGGCTCTTTCCATTACAGCTTCGAGAACCAATGCATTGGCAGTGCATGCTGAATAAATTCCTTTGGGGATGCCTTTTTTTTGCGCTTCAACAATGTTTTTTAAGGGATGCTTCATTATATCCTTACCTTCCTTCTGCGGGTATCTTCATCTACCTTTCACAGGTTAACTTTTTCTATATTATAAATTCAATGCCTTTTAATAGCAAAGGTATGCACACTAATAACGAATCTGATTAAGATCATAAGGAGTTTCCTGATATACATAATAGTTGAGCCAATTGGCAAAGAGCAGGTTGGCATGGGAACGCCAGGTAACCAGGGGCGGCTTGCTTGGATCATCATCAGGAAAGTAGTTTTCCGGAGGATCTATATCCAGCCCCTTGGCTATGTCCCGCTCATATTCCAGCAGCAGAGTGTTGGCATCGTACTCGGAATGCCCGGAAACATATATCTGTCTTTCATCCTTGGAAGCTACAATATATATGCCTGCTTGGGGGGATTCTGCCAAAATCTCCAAATCAGGCACCTTCTCAATGTCTTCCCGCCTTACCTCCGTATAACGGGAATGGGGCGCGTAGAACACATCGTCAAAGCCCCGCAGCAGCTTGACATTTTTCTTGGTTACCTTGTGAGGATACACACCAAAAAGCTTCTTGCCCATATGGTACTTAGGAATGCCGTAATGGTAATACAAGCCTGCCTGGGCTCCCCAGCATATATGGAATGTGGAAAATACATTATGGATCTTCCACTCCAGGATCTCTTTCAGTTCCTCCCAATAATCCACTTCCTCAAAGGGCAGGTGTTCCACCGGCGCACCCGTAATGATCAAACCGTCAAAGGTTTCATCCTTAACATCCGAAAAGGTCCTGTAAAAAGCAGTCAAATGCTCGGCAGAAGTATTCTTGGATACATGGGATTCCATATGAAGCAGCACAACATCCACCTGCAGCGGTGTATTACCAATCAGCCGCAGCAGCTGGGTTTCAGTTACCACTTTGGTGGGCATCAGATTTAAAATGGCTATCTTAAGCGGCCTTATATCCTGGGAAGTGGCACGCTTCTCCGTCATTACGAATATATTTTCATCATGCAGTATCTGCGCTGCTGGCAAATTATCAGGTATCTTTACCGGCATCCTATTCCTCCATACTAAGTAAGTCAAATAAGCTATTCTGCTTTATACACAGGCATTTGCTGCTCATTATGGCAGCATGGCTTCAGCGGCTGAGCCTTTTAAGCAAAACACTTTATTTTACCACTATGTTCAATATCCGCCCTGGTACATAAATAACCTTGACGATTTTCTTTCCTTCCCAATAACCTTTCAGCTTCTCATCATTCAACGCAGCTTCCCTGGCCTCTTCTTCGGACGCATCGGCAGGCAGAACCAGCTTGCCTCTGACCCTGCCGTTAAATTGAACGGCAATTTCCACAGTCTCTTCAACTATCTTATTTTCATCCCATTCAGGCCAGGTTTGGTGTATCAACCGGGAATCCTTGTCGATTATGGTCCAAAGTTCCTCGGTTATGTGGGGCGCTACAGGGTTAAGCAGTATCAGGAGAGTCTTAAGCTCGCCCTTGGTTACCCGGTTTGCTGCATAGAATTCATTTACCAGGGACATCATGGCGGCGATGGCAGTGTTATATTTCAAGTTCTCGTAGTCTTCGCTTACCTTCTTTATGGTTTTATGGATATTGGTCTCCATTTCCGGCGAAATATTTTCGTCATCCACCATTATATCCTGCAGCCGCCATACCCTGTCCAGGAATCTGCGGCAGCCCCGCACTCCGTTCATGGACCAGGGAACGCTTCTTTCAAAATCGCCGATAAACATTTCATACATTCTCAAGGTATCGGCGCCGAATTCCCTGACAATATCATCGGGATTGATGACATTGCCCCTGGACTTGGACATCTTTTCATTGTTCTCTCCAAGTATCATGCCGTGGGAAGTACGCTTCTTATATGGTTCAGGAGTATTTACCACGCCTATGTCATACAGGAACTTATGCCAGAAGCGGGAATACAGAAGATGCAGGGTGGTATGCTCCATACCGCCGTTATACCAGTCAACGGGCATCCAGTAATCCAGGTTTTCCTTGCTGGCCAGTGCATCATTATTGTGAGGATCGGTATATCTCAGGAAATACCAGGATGAACCAGCCCACTGGGGCATGGTGTCGGTTTCCCTTTTGGCCGGGCATCCGCACTTGGGACATGTGGTATTCACCCACTCCTCAATGTTTGCCAGAGGAGATTCACCTGTATCTGTAGGCTCATAGCTTTCCACTTCAGGAAGCATTAAAGGCAGTTCGGATTCAGGTATGGGCACCCAGCCGCATTTTTCACAGTCAACCAGCGGTATGGGTTCGCCCCAGTATCTCTGACGGGAGAACACCCAGTCGCGCAGCTTGTAATTTACCTTTGCCCTGCCTATGCCCTTCTCTTCCAGCCATTCGGTAATTTTTTGCTGGGCTTCCTTAACAGGCAGGCCGTTCAGGAAACCTGAATTTACCATCACACCTTCTTCTATATCCTCATAGGCTTCCTTCTCTATATCGCCCCCTGCCACTACTTCTACAATGGGCAGGTTGAAAGTTTTGGCGAACTCCCAGTCACGGGAATCATGGCCCGGCACGGCCATAATGGCGCCTGTGCCGTAACTCATAAGCACATAATCCGATACAAAGATAGGAATCTCTTTATTGTTAACGGGATTTATGGCTTTAATGCCCTTTATTTCCACACCGGTTTTTTCTTTGGCCAGCTCGGTACGCTCAAAATCAGACTTTTTGCTGGCCATCTCCCGGTATCTATAAAGTTCATCCAAATTGCTTATCCGATCCTTCTGCTCTTCAATCAGGGGATGTTCCGGGGCTATTACCATATATGTAGCACCGAAAAGCGTGTCAGGCCTGGTTGTGAATACCCGCAGCTTGCTGCCGCCGGTTACTTCAAAGTCCACTTCAGCGCCGGTGGAGCGGCCGATCCAGTTTCTTTGCTGGGTTTTTACCCTTTCTATATAATCCACCGTATCCAGATCCTCAAGCAGCCTTTCGGCATACTCAGTTATCTTCAGCATCCATTGATTTTTTACCTTGCGGACAACTTCTCCGCCGCAGCGTTCACAAACACCGCCGACCACTTCTTCATTGGCCAGCCCTACCTTACAGGAAGTGCACCAATTGATGGCTGCTTCTTTCTTATAAGCCAATCCTTTTTCGAACAACTTGAGAAAGATCCACTGGGTCCACTTATAGTATTCGGGATCGGTGGTATTAATCTCCCTGGACCAGTCAAAGGAAAAGCCCAAAGATTTTAACTGCTCCTTAAACCGGGCTACATTTTTCTCAGTAACAATCCTGGGATGGATTTTGTTTTTAATGGCATAATTTTCGGTTGGCAGACCAAAAGCATCCCAGCCGATGGGGAAAAGTACATTATAGCCCTGCAGCCTGCGCTTACGGGCAACGATGTCCATGGCCGTGTAAGGCCTGGGGTGGCCTACATGCAGCCCCTGGCCGGAGGGATACGGAAATTCGACCAGTGCATAATATTTGGGCTTGCTTTTGTCTTCAGAAGCGTGAAATGCGCCTTCCTTTTCCCAGATCTCCTGCCATTTCTTTTCAATTTTTTGCGGATTGTACTCCTTCATTCGATTCACTTCCTCTTTCCCTGATGATAAAAAAACCTTCAATCTCTACAGAGACGAAGGCCCGCGTCACCACACAGTTTGCCGGAAAAATTCCTGACACTCAGAAGGATAACGGACGTTAAATAATTATACCAAATTGTGAAAATAAATCAATAGCAATAAAACCCTCAAAATGCCTTAATTAAGCATTTTGAGGGTTTTTGTAAAGTTTCATCCTTACTTGTTTTTATGCCTCTTTAAGCCTCTGCTCAAGAGCTTCCAGCTGTTTCTTCAATTCTTCAGGCAGCTTCTCGCCAAGGAAGGCATAATGGTCTTTAATGGATTCCACTTCCTGGAGCCACAGGTCTTTATCAACCTTAAGCAGCTCTTCCATATCCTCCCGGCTTACGTCCAGGCCTTCGGTGTCGATGGCATCAACATCAGGCATATAACCGATAGGTGTTTCTACAGCCTCTCCTTCTCCGGAAACTCTCTCAACAATCCATTTCAGCACACGGCTGTTTTCTCCGAATCCGGGCCACAGCCATTTGCCTTTTTCATCCTTGCGGAACCAGTTAACTGAGAATATTCTGGGCAGCTTGTCCGGATCGGTCTTCTTGCCGATTTCCAGCCAGTGGCGCAGGTAATCGCAAATATGATATCCGCAGAAGGGAAGCATAGCAAAGGGATCACGGCGGACCTTACCTATTTTGTCTGAAATAGCTGCTGCTGTGATTTCAGAACCCATGATGGAGCCCATGAATACACCATGCTCCCAGTCAAAGCTTTCATAAACCAAAGGAATTGTTGTAGGCCTGCGTCCGCCTACCAGGATTGCAGAAATCGGTACTCCTTTGGGATCTTCCCACTCAGGCGCAATTGAAGGGCACTGCCTTGCAGGTGCTGTAAAGCGCGCATTGGGATGAGCAGCGGGTTTGTCTGAACCGGGTGCCCAGTCATTACCCTGCCAGTCGATCAGGTGGTCAGGCGCATCTTCGCCAATTCCTTCCCACCATACATCGCCGTCATCGGTCAATGCCACATTGGTATAAATGGTATTTCTGGCGATGGTTTTCATGGCATTGGGATTGGAATCCATGGATGTGCCGGGTGCAACTCCAAAGAAACCGGCTTCCGGATTGATGGCATACAGGCGGCCGTCTTCTCCGAACTTCATCCATGCAATATCGTCACCGATGGTTTCCACCTTCCAGCCGGGAATGGTGGGAATCAGCATAGCCAGGTTTGTCTTTCCGCATGCACTGGGGAAAGCACCGGCAACATACTTGGTATTTCCTTTGGGATCTGTAATTTTCAGGATCAGCATATGTTCGGCAAGCCATCCTTCTTCTCGGGCCTGTACCGATGCAATGCGCAGGGCAAAACATTTTTTACCCAGCAGAGCATTGCCGCCGTAACCTGAGCCGTAAGACCAGATCTCCTTGGTTTCGGGGAAATGGCTGATGTACTTCTGCTCCATAGGCGCGCAGGGCCATGTGGAATCCTCCTGGCCTTCCTCCAAGGGAGCTCCTACGGAATGCAGGCATTTTACAAATTCGCCGTCTTCTCCGAGAACATCCAGAACTTCCTTGCCTATGCGGGTCATGATGCGCATGTTAACTACTACATAAGGGCTATCGGTAATCTCAACGCCTATTTTGGATATGGGGGATCCGATGGGACCCATGGAGAAAGGAATAACATACATGGTTCTCCCTTTCATGCAGCCCCTGTACAGGTTGGTCATGGTATCCTTCAACTCGACAGGATCGATCCAGTTGTTGGTAGGACCGGCATCCTCCTGCTTCTCGGAAGCAATAAAAGTCCGCTCCTCAACGCGGGCTACGTCAGATGGATGACTGCGGAACAGATAGCAGCCCGGCTTCTTTTCAGGATTTAAAGGAGTAGCCATTCCGGCATCAACCATCTCTTTAAGCAGACGGTCGTTTTCTTCTTCTGATCCGTCACACCAGTAGATGTCATCTGGCTGGCACAGTTCAGCCATTTCTTCTACCCAGGCTTTCAAGCCTTTGTGTTTTACCTCCATACTCTCACCACTTTCTTTAGTATTTTGGGATAAAGCTTTTTAATGTATATATATGAAAATACATTAAAATCGTTTGCTTATATATAATCCGTTCAGGAAAAATAAAACTTATCGTTTATTATATCACAAATTACTCATAAAAAAATACCTTTTTTCTACTACATATTTTTATTTTTTTGCCAAAAAATTTTGCAAAAAGCCTTGACTATTATTTGAAAAGGGTATAAGCTATTAACAAGAAATGTTAACTTTTTAACATTTTCTAGCCGAACTGCCTATTTAGACCTCTATATAAAACAAATATATAGTGGATTAAAAACCAGGAAAGCCTTCTGCACTGCAGAGGGCTTTCCTGGTTCTGCTTTTTAAAATATTTAAAAGTGTAAAAATTATTTTTTAACAAAGAAGGATTTTTATTAAGTATGTCGAATTAAAACGATAAATACTTGTACTAATTTGCTAAATTCATTATTATATTTTAATTACAAGCGAATATTATCCATGCCATTTCATCATGTCATGAGAAAAAGAGCAGTCACTCCCACGTCTGACTGCTCTTTTTCTTTTTATTTTCATTTTTTAGCTGCAAATTCATGGAAGAAAATCAAAATGACAGTTATAATGACAAGTAGTGCTGCAAAAATTATTCGGTAAAGAAAAAAGCAAACAGAAAGAGGCGGATAAAATGAAGTTCAGGTTACCGGAATATCAAAAACCGGATTTTACCAAGGAACCATTCAAAAGCTCCCCTGATGCCAAGTTGGAAACCGTAACCCATCCGGGCACTGCGCCGGATAACTATCATGCCACCTCAATTTTTCCGGAATATGTAAAAATAGAAGGTGAATGGAGACTGCTTAAAGAAAGCCGGATGGACTGCGCCATAGTGCTGGAAGATGACAACACCCTGTCCGTCAAGGAATTTCGCAACCTGAAGATGGGTGACCGGGTGGTAGTCGGCCGCACCGATGACGGATCGGAAGGGATATATGTTCATGCCGCAGGCTTTAAGCAGGATTTGACCAGCAGCCAGGATGCCTTTGCCTTCCGCACCGGCCGATCCAGGGAAACAGCCTTTTCCATGGATTATGACCGCCTGTATGAGCTTTTAAAATATGAAAAGGAACATGGATATATAGTCTGGGTATTAGGCCCTGCCCTTTCCTTCGATCATGACTCCAGAAATGCAATGGTTTCATTAATAGAAAAAGGATATGTGCATGCCATCCTGGCAGGCAATGCCCTGGCAACCCATGATCTGGAGGCAGATCTTTTCGGAACCGCCCTGGGGCAGGACATTTACCATCAAACCCCCATGAACAAAGGGCATTACCATCATATAGACACCATAAATAAGGCCCGCAGGTATTCTTCCCTAAAGGAATTTGTAGAGAAAGAAAATATCAAAACCGGGATTGTCAAAGCCTGCATAGACAACAATGTTCCCCTGGTATTGGCCGGTTCCATCCGTGATGACGGCCCCCTGCCGGACGTATATTCCGATGTATATGAGGCACAGGATGCCATGCGGATGCACACCCGCAAGGCCACTACCTTAATCGGCCTGGCTACCCAGCTTCACACCATTGCAGCAGGCAACATGACCCCCTCCTACCATGTACAGGGCGGCACCGTGCGGCCGGTTTTCATCTATACGGTAGATATCTCTGAATTCGTAGTGAACAAGCTGAAAGACAGAGGCAGTCTTTCCGTTACCTCCATCGTAACCAATATCCAGGATTTCCTGGTCCAGGTTAATCGGAATGTATGATCTGCTTGCCCAGCAGTGAGCAGACCAGGGTAACCGCGATTTCTGAAGTTTGGTTCCTGTTGTCCAGTATGGGGTTTACCTCTACCATTTCCAATGAAACTATCCTTCCGTCCTCGGCTATCATCTCCGCTGCCAGGTGGGCCTCCCTGTAGGTAAGCCCGCCATAGACAGGAGTGCCCACACCGGGCGCTTCAGTGGGATTTAAAACATCCATATCAAAACTGACATGATAGCCGGCTGTGCCGCTGCCGGCTATTTTTATGGCCTTTTCCATGATGTTTCTCATACCGTACATGTCAATATCGGATATGGTAAAAACGGTGACACCGGATTTTAACAACAGCCTGCCTTCCTCCTTATCTATGCTTCTGGCGCCTACTATTACCACATTCTCCGGGTTGACAAAGGGAATCTGGCGCAGATTGAAAGGAACCAGCTCTGCCGCACCGTTGCCGGTTACAGCCGCCAGGGGCATACCGTGGGGATTGCCTGTCAGGCTGGATTCAGGATTATTAAAATCCCCATGGGCATCCATCCAAATTATGCCTATGTTTTTCTTCTCCCTCTGCACGCCCATAACCGTGCCGATGGCAATGCTGTGATCCCCGCCCAGCACCACAGGAAAACGGCTTTCCCGCAGGGTCTTGCTTACCTGATCAGCCAGCATTTCATTAACCTGCTTGATCTGCTCAATATGCCGCTCCCTCCTGGGGCTTTCCTCATGGTATTCTATTACATCCACCGGAATATTGCCCTTATCCCGGTATTCCAGCCCCATATCCAAAAGCTCTTTGCGAAGGCCTGCATATCGGATTGCACTGGGCCCCATATCCACTCCTCTTCTGCTGGCTCCCAGATCTATGGGCACACCTATAACATCTATCTTCATTTGTTTATCATCCTTTACACAATAATTCCTCCTCTATAATAACATATGAAATATGTAATTATGAATATTGGCTTGATCATAATTGACAGTAAAAAAGGACCTGCATTTGTATGCAGAGCCCTCTTCTGTGATAGAAAAGCCTGTTATAGTTTTAGTTTTCCAGATCTACAACGGCAAAATTTTTCAGCATCTGATGGAAACGCGCTCCATGGCCTTCAGCAGCCTCCAGGAAGTACTTCATCTTAATAACGAAGGTTCCGCCCTTGGTATTGTCTACCAGATAGTAATTCACAATTGGATCGGTTGGCTGGGTTCCTCCGTCTATAGCATGGATATGAACGGCTTTCAAAGGCTCATCAACCTTTTTGGGGCCGTCCACCTTGCTGAAGTCTCCCTTCAGATCAGCCGCCAGCTTATCAGCCAACTCTTCCGGGCTGGTATCGACTTCCTGGGAAATTTCCATATAAACCTCAGGAATATCAGGATACTCTTCCTTCATTACAATGCGGTCAATTTCTCCATCCTCTACAATCTTGTATCTTTCCTGATCGTAGTAGATAACATATCCCATTTCGCTTTGCTGAAGCCTGCTGTCGATATCTTCCTTATCACCTTCTATTTCATATTCCACTACCTTTTCAGGCTCGAAATACTGCCTGATTTTTTCCAAGGCTGCCTGCCCGGGCTGTGTAAAAATGCCTCCCAGGGCAAGTGCCGTTACAACTGCCGCAGCGCTTATTCCAACTGCTTTTTTCCATCTGTTTGCTTTCCTGGTCATGTTAGTTTCCTCCATTTTCTCAATTCTCTCCATAATGATCTTTCGATTTTTCTCCAGCATTTCATCTGTAGGTTCATAAGTTCCCCTAAGCAGAGCTTCCCTTACCTTTTTGTCAAAGCTTTCATTTGACATGCGGCTTCCTCCCTTCTTCGCTGCTGTTCCTGCCTGCCAAGGCCTTCTTCAGTTTTTGCCTGCCCTTGTATAGGCGGGATTTTACCGTATTGACATTCAGATCCAGGATTTCGGCAATTTCCGCCTCCTTAAAGCCCTTCAGGTATTTGAGAATAACAGGTATTCTCAGTTTATCGGTCAGGCTGTCGACAGCCTTGTACAGCTCTTCGTATTCTTCAAAGGACCTGCGGTCTTCATGGGAAAAGTTTTCATCATAATCCATATAGTCGCCGATATAGGTTACCTTTTTGCCTTGTTTCAGGATGCGGTTGCATTCATTGACTAAAATCCTATAAAGCCAGGGCTCAAAGGGGCGGCCTATTTGAAACTTGTCAATGTTAAAGTAAACACGGATAAAAGTCTCCTGAACTGCGTCGCCGGCCAAATCGCTCCTACGGGTAATTGCAAGAGCAACCCTGGTTGCGTAGGCTGCATACCGATTGTACAGCTCTTCGAAGGCTTTTTTGTCTTTGTTTTTTATCCGCTGCAGCAAGATATCATTCATTCATACACCTCCACTTGCCCTGTTCACTATATATACCAAAATGACCAGGAAAAAGTTTTTATGTTGCAAAAATTTTTTTGCAGATTTTATTTATAATTAATATAACCTCCATAATCCAACTTAAATTTACAAAATTCTGGTTTGTTTGAGGTTAATATGTTATAATGTACAAGGGTATGCGCCGATATTATATAGAGAGGATTTTATATAGATAGGGGAAAACTTCACATGGAACCAGTGATCATGGCATGTTGCGTACTAATGCTCGCAACACTTCTGTCAATACTTATAATACAAATAACCATAATACAAAAGCTTAAAGAAAACAATTTGCAGCTTCAGCTTTTCAGCACCCAGACCCCGTTGCCCAACAGAACAGCCCTGTATCAGGATTTAAAAAAAAGTTTGTCGAAATATGGAGCCCAAAATACAGCCATTTTATATGTGGACATAGACAAATTCAGGTACATACACGTAATTGAAGATCATGACTATGCAGATCTGGTGCTTACTAAGGTAAGCGAACGTCTGGTGGCGCTGGCCCAGCCCAAAGGCAAGGTATATCACTTAAGTGAGGATAAATTTATTGTTCTTTTCCCCAACACCTGCCGCCGGGGAATGAGTGAAGTTTTGGCAGCCAATATACTGGCAGGCTTTAAAGAGCGTTTTGAAATATTGGGTAATGAAATATACATTAATTTAAATATTGGGATAGTAGATAATCCGCCTGTTGACATGCCTGTTTCCAAAATAATCACGGCAGCCGAAGTTGCCATGCACCATGCCCAGCAAAAGGGCAAAAACCAATATTCCGTTTACAGCCCATCGTTAAGCCAGGCCCTGAAACAGAGGACCGACATTCAGAACCATCTGCGGCTGGCCTTTGAGCGAAACGAATTTGAAATATATTACCAGCCCATACTGGACCTGGACTTTGACAGCATAGACGGCTTTGAAGCCTTGATTCGCTGGAAGAGCAAGGAACTGGGCGAAGTGCCTCCCAGCTATTTTATCGAAATAGCAGAAAACACCCATTTAATAGAGCATTTGGGCACCTGGGTGCTGCGCAAGTCTTGTGCATTTCTAAAAAAGCTGGAGAAAATGGGTTATTCTCCCTTGAATATGTCGGTAAATGTATCAGTAGTTCAGCTGATGCAGGATGACTTTGTAACGACCGTTCAGGAAACATTGGAGTTTTTGGATTTATCTCCTGAGCACCTGGAACTGGAAATAACCGAATCCACACTGATGCAGTCTTATGATCTGGTGCTTCCTAAATTGAAACAGCTTAGGGATATAGGTGTCCGCATTGCCCTTGATGATTTTGGAACCGGATATTCTTCCCTGAGCTATTTATCTCAATTGCCCATTAACACCTTAAAACTGGATAAATCCTTTATTGACAAAATAGGCACTGACCATGAAAGCCTGACGGAAAGCCTTCTTTATTTATGCAAGCAATTGGATATTACAATAGTAGCTGAAGGCGTGGAAAAGGACAGCCAGGTTTCCTATCTGAAACGGATGAACTGTGATAAAATGCAGGGATTTTTGTTCAGCAAGCCTATGACTGAAGCTGATGCAATAACCTTATTAAAATCCGCTTCCACTATGTTTGATGAACCCTTTCCTCCCCAGTCCAAGCCGGACGATAAGAAAAATAACAATGAAGAAAGATAGGAGGTTTTTCCGTGTATTTTGAATGGAAAGACGAATACAAGCTGGGCGTTGAAGAGATAGATTTGCAGCATAAGAAGCTTCTGGGCATAGGCAGAAAGCTTATGACACTCATAAGAACTACGGATATTCTGGATAAATCTGAAGAAGTAAGCGAGATATTAAACCAATTGAGAAATTACACCATAGAACATTTCTCCAAGGAAGAACAATTCATGCAAGAAAAAGGCTATCCGGATCTGACCAGCCACGCCATGGAGCATGAATATCTGCGCAGGAAAATGAGGCAGATAGATGATCTGGATATACATAATCAGGACACTATAATTAAACTTGTCTCCTTTGTTTCGGATTGGATTTACCAGCATATTCTTATATCAGACATGAAATTCCGCAACTATATATTGTCTCCGAGGGAAAGATAAAAATAAACAGGCACGGCCCCTTAAGGAACTATGCCTGTTTCTTATTTCAACTAGAACAACACTTCTTTTTTAGCGGGCTCGGTTTTTGCAATTAAGCGCCCTTCTCTGTAAGACCGCAGTACAGGTGCATTGTAGTTGAGGGCATCATAATAGTTCTTTGCGTCCAGCACCACGAAGCTGGCCGGATTGCCTTCCCTGATGCCGTAGGAATCACCCAGGTAAAGGGTTTTTGCTGCATTGGTGGTAACAAATTTGTAGGAATTCATTATGTCATCATAACCCATCATCTGGCACACATGCAGGCCCATGAAGACCACGTCCCTCATGTTTCCGTTGCCTAAAGGATACCAGGGATCAAAGAAATCATCCTGTCCGAAGGAAACATTTATGCCTTCCTGGGTAAGTTCCTTAACCCGGGTTATGCCCCTGCGCTTGGGATAGGTATCCATTCTGCCCTGCAAATGGGTGTTGACCAGCGGATTGGCTACAAAGTTGATCCGGCTCATTTTCAGCAGTCTCATAAGCTTCACCACATATGCATTGTTATAGGAATGCATGGCCGTGGTATGGCTGGCAGTAACCCGATCATACAATTCCATCTCATAAGCCCGGGCAGCCAGGGTTTCCAATCCCCGGGATGCTTCGTCATCAATTTCATCGCAGTGCACGTCTACCAGCTTATCGTACTTTTCTGCCAGATCCATAATAAAGTTCAAGGATTCTACACTGTATTCCCTGGTAAACTCATAATGAGGTATGGCGCCGACAGCATCTGCACCCAGTTTCAGGGCGTTTTCCACCAGCTCTTTCCCATTGGGATAGCTTAAAATACCTTCCTGGGGAAAGGCAACAATCTGAATGGTTACATAATCTTTAAGCTCCTCCCTGAGCTCCAGCATGGCTTCCAGAGCGATCAGCTTGGGATCGGTTACATCCACATGGGTGCGCACATACTGGATGCCGTTGCCGGCCTGGATACGTACAGCCTTGTTCACCCTTTCCTTAACATCTTGCTTTGAAAGCTTTTCCTTGCGCAGGCTCCAGGTCTCAATCCCTTCAAACAGGGTTCCGGAGCGGTTCCATTTCGGATCCCCTGCAGTCAGGCAGGTATCCAGGTGTATATGGGATTCGATAAAGGGAGGAAGCGCCAGCCTGCCTCCCATATCCACTGCCTCTTCGCCCTCTTCAGGCCTTAAATCACTTGCTATTTCTGTAAAAACACCGTCTTTAATGCGAATATCACTTTTTTCTTCCCTGTTTTCTATATATACATTTTTTATTAACATTTACATTACCCCTCTGTAACTGTCTTGGCAGCTTTTTTGGTAACTTGCTTCTTAATGGACATGAGTTCATATGCAACATAGCAGGCACAGGCTACTGTCATGCCGTTTAAGGCAGCTATTCCTATTGGAATGTAATTGCCTGCCAAGGCTCCTCCGATTACTCCTATTATGGCGCCGGGATTATAGTTTCTGTCAACCTCGCTTCCTTCCGCATATTTTTCCCTGTGCATGAAGTAATCCAGAGCAATGATGGCCCCCACCGGAGGAAGGGTGGCATTCAGGAAACTGAGCCAGCCTACAAAGTTATTGTACAGCCAGATGGATGCAACGGTTCCTATAATGCCGGACACCAGAACCATAGGCCGCTTTGTTTTCTTGGTCATATTTGCCAGGCTCAGGCCGGAAGTGTACAGGGCATTATCATTAGTTGTCCAGATATTTGCTCCCAGCACGATCAGGGCCGGAATAGCAAGGCCTTGGGCAATCAGAACATAGAAGATATCTTCCTTGCCTGTAAATGCACCGCCTACAGCACCAAAGGCAAACATGAGGGTGTTTCCAAGGAAAAAGGCTATTACTGTAGTTATCACTGAAGATTTATTGCTTCTGGCAAACCGGGAGAAATTAGGGGTTGCAGTTCCGCCGCTGACAAACGAGCCTACAACCATGCCTACGCCTGTAAATACAGATATGGAACCGGCGCTCCTGGCAAAAACAGCTTCCAGGCCGCCCCCGTCTATGGTGGCTGTTACCATGGAGTAAGTGCCCAGTATTGCAATCAAAGGAACAGCAATATAGCTGATTATTTCCAAACCTTTAATGCCAAAGTAGGCAGATGCGGTCATGCATGCCCCTGCTATTACAACCAGAACGACCGGGTTTATTCCAAGCAGTTCAGATGCAGGAATTGCAAACATGGCGACTCCTACACCAAACCATCCCAGCTGGGTAAAGCCGATAAGTGCAGAAGGCAGGTAAGAACCGTATTTGCCAAAGGAACGCTTTGCCAAAAGATCCAAACTTAAGCCGGTATCACTGCCTATATAAGCCAGAATGCCTGTATACAACCCCAGAATTGCACCGCCGATCAGAACTGACCAGATAAAGCCTGTAAGATCCAGGCCGTTGCCCAACTTGGCACCCACGCTCATGCTGGCTGAAAAGAATGTGAAGCCCAGCATAATAAAGAACATCGGCCAGAAGCCTCTGCGAGCATTTGATGGAACAGGTTCGTGGGAATAATCAATGTCGACATGTTGTTGGTTTTTGATTTGTTTTTTCATGATCTCGTCTCCTTTGCTTTAATTTTTCACAAGGAAACTCGATCTGAAATGCGCCTGACTCAGCCAAACCAGGACCTTCAGCCGTAAAAAGGCATAATAAAAAATCCTGCTTTGGCCGCAAGATTTTCAAGAGGTGTCAAATGAAATATTGACATTAAACAACCACACCAAAAATCTTGCCGGCATCTCAGTACCGAGTTAAAGATTTTTGTTTGGTATAATATAGCATGCTGTCACATAAAAGTCAATGTAATATACTAAAATT
>ERZ773359.1322-NODE-1322-length-34701-cov-7.135283_pt1 | contig 34701 bp, 28 predicted proteins | sample MGYA00374955_ERZ773359 | MGnify/ENA primary metagenome ERZ773359 (study PRJEB29098, sample SAMN04486028) | biogas fermenter metagenome | study: EMG produced TPA metagenomics assembly of the Biogas fermentation microbial communities from Germany - Plant 4 DNA1...
GTATGAGCTTTGGCTCAACTCCTTTTTACACCATTATATAGACTTAATCGTATTTCCAGTTTTTGAAACGAATTGTATTAATATTGTCTTATTATAGAATAATATTATATTATATATTCCTGCAAATAGTCAAAGATAGCCAGTAACTTTTACCGATGGATGATATGTGTTATAATAAGAACCCCACCCAACATGCAATCAGAGATTGCTGTTGGGTGCACGAGAACATTGAAACACTAAGCAGATTGGCCTGCTTTGCAGTCCATGCCGTCTTTCGACGGCTCACAGCAAATTAATTGCTGTGTTTGAACTTGTGTTATAATTGTTTTATAAATTATTTTTTGTCCTTAAACAAGGAGGATATTATATGAACAAAAACTTTGGAAGCCGCAGGAAAACAGATGTTTCTACTGCTGCTTCAAAGAAGGATACAAAAATCGGTCTGATTATACTGGCGCTATTTATGAAGGCTTTTTTAATATCCCTTGGAATTGTTTTTTCTGTTCTGATGGTAGTGGGAAGCGCCGCAGGCGGCATGTTGGCCGGTGGTATTTACGGCATTATCAAGACAACTCCTATGGTTGAAGCTGAGTTATTTAAAACCATGGGTTTTAATTCATACGTTTATGATGCTGACGGAAATGTCATTGCTGAACTGAAAAAAGAAGAAAACCGTGTCTGGATAAATTACGATGAAATACCCAAAATGCTGATAGATGCCTATATAGCTGTTGAGGATAAACGTTTTGAAGAGCACAAAGGTATCGACTTCAGGCGTATAGCCAGTGCTGTTATTACTTACGGGAAAAAATTATTGGGCGCCAATGTTGAAGTGGAAGGCGGAAGTACAATTACCCAGCAGCTGATAAAAAACCTGACAAAACGTGATGATGTAACGGTTCCCAGAAAGCTTCAGGAGCAATGGCAGGCTTTGCAGCTGGAAAAAGTATTAACAAAAAAAGAGATTTTAACATATTATCTGAACAATATTCCTATGGGCGGCAATTTTTACGGAATTGAAACAGCAGCCAAAGGTTATTTCGGAAAAGACGTCCGGGATTTATCCCTGGCCGAATGCGCCAGTCTTGCCGGTATAACCAACTGGCCTACTAAATATATGCCCATCAATGAAACCAATATAGAAGCAAATCTGGCAAGAACAAAGACAATCCTGGGATTGATGCTGGAACAGGGAAAAATAACGCAAAGCGAATATGACGAAGCCCTCAACGAAAAGATTGTATTTAAATATAACCCGGAAGCCGGTAAAGTTATGAAGACCAGCAATCAAACATATTTTGTAGATGAGGTTATAAAAAGTCTTAAAAACTACCTGATGCAGACCAGCGGTTACACTGAACAGGCAGCATTAGACATCATCTACAATAACGGTCTTCATATCTATTCCACCATGGACCCGAGGGTGCAAAGGGCTTTGGACGAGGTCTTTACCGATCCCAAATATTTTTCATATGACAACAAATACACCGATGAAAAGCCCCAGGCGGCTATGGTTGTTTTAGATAAAGACGGTTTTGTGAAAGGTGTTTACGGTGGACGCGGCCCTAAAGAGGGAAGTGTGTTCAATCGTGCCACTCAGGCTGAACGTCCGCCCGGATCCGCAATAAAACCTATCCTGATATATGCTCCCGGTATTGACAACAGAAGTATAACAGCGGCTACGGTCGTTGATGACGTGAAGCAGTATCTGCTGCACGACAAGCCTGAACAGGAATGGCCGAAAAATGTTGAAAAAGCCAATTTCGGTTTAACTACTGCCCGCATTGGCGTTTTTAAATCCCGAAATGTTGTGGCAACACTGTTATTGAAAGATTACGTAGGCATACCCACAGCCCTTGATTATTTATACAAGCTGGGTATTGACAGACGGGATGAACAGTATCTGTCCATAGCCATGGGCGGATTTAACAAGGGTATGACACCCCTTGAAATGGCAGCGGCTTACACTACTTTTGCCAATAAAGGAATATATACAAAGCCCATGTTCTTTACCGAGGTCAAGGATAACAACGGAAAAACCATTATATCCATCAAGCCTGAAAGAACCCAGGTATTCTCGGAACAAACTGTCTTCATTATGAACGATATCCTGGAAGACGTTGTTACAAAGGGAACTGCTTATCCTGAGGGTATAATCGAATACAAGGATACGGACGGCAAGAAGGTAGTTATTCCGTCAGCCGGAAAAACGGGAACTACAGACTCCGATAAAGATAAATGGTTCTGCGGATTTACCCCATACTATGTTGGAGTAAGCTGGTATGGTTACGATAAGGCAGTAGAAATTCAAAAGGAAGAAAAAGATAATGCATTGCTCATATGGAATGCAGTTATGAATAAAATTCATGAAGGTCTGCCGTCAAAACCATTTTTTGACAGCCAGCCTCCGAATATAGTAAAGCGTACAATTTGTATTGACTCGGGCAAGATTGCCACTGATCTTTGCAAAAGAGACCCCCGCGGCGGCAGAGTTATTGAAGAATTATTTATAGAAGGTACCGAGCCGGCCTACAGCGATACATGTAAGGTCCATGTGGAATATGATGCATGTACTGCCTCAAAAGACGCTCAAAACAGGGACCTTCTGGCTACCGAATATTGCCCTGCAGAGACAGTTGTGAAAAAGGTGGGTATAAAAAGGCCGGTGGAATACAAACCTAAATTCCCGAATGATCCTTACCCGGCTGACAGTATTTATGAAATTCCGGAAGGAGAATACTGTACTGTTCATGGACCTGGTTTTCTGATCCCTCCTTTAAGGGAAGAATACAGTCCGCCTGAATCGACAATCGAAGATGAGCGTTTGCCTGAGGGTTTACCCGGTTATCCTCCGGCGGAAGATATTGGAGATCCTTATTCAGAGGAAAACTGGGAAGGCATAGACTGGGGCAACGATCCCAACAGATGGGATTAGAGGCCTTGGGATATAATATAAAACACCTGTAAATATGCCGTGAGGGATACTGCAGCAACAGATATCACTCACGGCATTTCTTAATGTTCTCTTAAGCAGATACTATGCGGAAACCTGTTCCCCGCTATTCCGGTTTCGGTCCAAAGTACTGATAATAGTAACTTAGAAGCCCTCCGTTATAAAGCTTGCGATTTTTATCGGCTTTTCTTCCGAAGGCTTTCTCAAACTCGGTATCTCCGCTGATTATATAGTAAGACCAGGTAGGCAGTCTTTTAAAACTTTCGGCCATAGTTTTATAGAGAAGTGCATTTTCCCTTTTATCCCCCAATCTCTGGCCATAGGGAGGGTTTGTGATAATAAACCCGTATTTGGCTTTTGAGGAAAGGTCTTTTACATCTCTGACCTGAAAATGTACTGCTTCCGAAACCCCCGCCTGCCTGGCATGATAATTGGCCATGCTCACAGCTTCGGGATTTATGTCATACCCCTGTATCAGCTTTTCTGTAACCGGTTTAATTGAAATTCTTGCTTCATCTAAAACATCGTACCAGATTTTTTTTGGTACTGTCGGCCATTCCTGGCAGTCAAATTCCCTGTCAAGGCCCGGTGCCTTGTTAATTGCCATCAATGCGGCTTCTATAGGAATGGTGCCGGAGCCGCAAAAAGGGTCTATCAGGTTTCGCCCCGGTGACCATCGGCTTATCAAAATTAAGGCAGCCGCAAGAGTTTCTTTAATAGGCGCGGTATATGCAAGACTTCTGTAGCCTCTCTTATGCATACCGTCTCCGGTACTGTCCAATGCGATTATTACATTATCCTTTGTTATGCTGAAGACAATATGAAATCTTGGACCTGTCTCCGGGAAAGTTTCAAGCTTATATACCTTTTTCAGCCTTTCCACAACAGCTTTTTTAATTATCGACTGGCAATCCGACACACTCATGAGGGTCGATTTGACACATCCGCCGGTAACCGGAAACTCTGCGTCCATTGGGAGCCAATCCTCCCAGGGTATTGCATGGACCGCTTCAAAAAGGTCGTTAAAAGTTGTGGCGATAAATTTCCCCATTAATACACATACACGCTCTGCCGAGCGAAGCCACAGGTTTGCGCGGCAAAGCGCCTCAAAATCACCGTCAAAAAAGATTTTTCCGTTGTCAGTAAAAGTATCTCCATATCCCAGGTGTTTTATTTCACGTACCACGACGGATTCGGTACCGAATGCCGCCGTAGCATATAACCGTAATTTTCCCATATTGCTCCTTTATCAAGTATTATAAAATCCTCCGTTTGTTTTCAGCATGAAGCTATTTACCCTTTTAGTATTACTGTATTATTCACTGAATAGTGATCCTCCGATAAATTCACGCAAAATCGAATTTGCCGGTACAAGGTCGTTAGGCGCCGATACAAAATAACTCAAAAATTCGATAAGCCTGCGAGCCTCTGCATACTGAGGCATATCTTTGGTTATTTCATACAGCAATGGAAGCGCCAGAGGCTTTAACATAGGAAGTTCATAAATCAGAGAGGAATTAAACATTGCATCCGCATTTTCCTGGAACGGAAAGATATTTCTCTCTTCGCCTTTTCTTACACTGGGCCACATATCAATTGTTTTCGGCGCAGGAGTGCCCCTGTACCTGTTGTCCCTGACCATACGCCTGATAAGTCTCAAATCAGTGGTTGGAATTCGATTGTGCCTGTCAATTCGCATGGAGGTAATAGCGCTGATATATATATTGAATTTATTCTCCGGTTTTACTTCACGAGTAAGCCCGGGATTCAAACAATGGATGCCCTCGATTACCAATACCTCTCCCTCAGACATTTTCAGCCTTCTGCCCTTATATTCTCTCATACCTGTTTGAAAATTATAGAAGGGAATTTCAACCTCTCCGCCATTAATCAATGTATTGATGTCCCGGTTAAAAAGATGAAGATCTACCGCCTCCAGGGCCTCATAGTCAGGTTTTCCCTCTTCGTCCAGCGGGGTGTGGGTCTTTTCAACAAAATAATCGTCCACTGAAATATTAAGAGGCTTTAAACCATTCACTCTAAGCTGGATAGACAGTCTTTGGGCAAAAGTTGTTTTTCCGGATGACGAAGGACCGGCAATCATTATTACCCTCTTTTGAGGCTGCTGATGCTTTATCAAATCAGCGATCTCAGCAATTTTCTTCTCGTGCAGTGCTTCGGCCACCAGCACAAGATTTTTAAGACCGCCGTTTTTTATCACATCATTAAGCTTTCCCACATCCCCCACTCCGAGTATGTTGATCCATTCGCCGTACTCGGTAAAAATATTGAAAAGTTTTCTCGGGATGGGTACATCCGGCAATACGTTGGGATTTTCTTTCTTAGGCAGGATCAATACAATACCGCCGTTATGGGCTTCAACCGCAAAAAGTTTAAGATAGCCGGAACTCGGCACCATGTAGCCATAGAAATAATCTTCTATATCATCAAATCTGTAGAGCGAAACATAATCTTTCTCGCGGTTTTCTATGGCCCTGTATTTATCATTACGCCCTTTTTCCAGAAATAATTTTCTGGCTTCATCAATAGAAACAGTATCTTTGATAAAAGGTATATCCTTTTCGACCAGCTCTCTCATCCGTTTTTCAATTTTTTTTGCATCATCCGAAGTTACCTGGTAATCCAGAATCTCAAAGAATACACCTCGGCTGACCGAATGGCGAATCTGTAAGTCTAACCCGGGAAACAAATCATTTACTGCTTTTAACAAGAGAAATTTTAAGCCCCGTTCATATATTCTTATTCCGTCTTCGCACGTTAAGTCTACGAAACTGATACTGCAATCCTGTTCCAGGCGGTATGTCAGTTCCCTTATTTCATTATCTATCAAAGCTGCTACGATAATAGAATCCTTTTTTCCCTTTAGACCTCTGACCAGGTCTTCTATTCTTGTACCTTTTTTAACAGTCATATCTTTCCCGTTAAATTTTATACATAAATCGTTTTCGGCCATAGAAACAGATTACCTCCCCCCATGTTTAAAGTTAGTTTCATTATCCTATATTTACCCATATTCATCAAGTTTTAAGGATTTTGCAAAAATATTATGTTCAAATAGTATATCCAAAATGTTGTCTCCTCGATTGCCAGTTCATTAAAAACATGAATTTCTTAAGAGTATTTTATTATTTTCACTGTGTAATGTCCTCACAAGTTAATACGCTTGTACATATTATGTAAAAGAAACAAGCATGGAGGCAAATCTGGAATGGATAATCTCAACATAGCAACAGTATATACGGGAAACAATTGTACCGGTGAACCTATTATGATACCGGTTATGCCTGTTCGGCCGGAACTGGCCCGGGCTTATGTGCCATACCAACTCTATAACAAAATTTTCTCCGCCCAGGAAGGTCTGAAAAAAGGAACTGTTTTCCCTGAACTTGTTAAATAATTATTTAGGAGGTGTTTTTAGGTGGATGAACAAACAACGCTTTTAGAGCAAATTATGGCTTACGATTTTGCTCTGTATGATTTACAACTGTTTTTAAATACACATCCTTCAGATACGAACGCACTTCGAGACTACAAAATGGCCCTTGAACAATCGGAAAACTTAAGACGTCAGTACCAAAGCAAATACGGCCCTCTGACCGCCAGATATCTGCCGAATACAACCTGCTGGCAGTGGATCAACGATCCTTGGCCATGGAATAATAAGGAGGTATAAGAAATGTGGTTTTATGATAAGAAAACTCAGTATCCTATTAACATAAAAAAACCGGATCCCAGGATGGCTATTGCAATTCTCACGCAATACGGCGGCCCCAATGGCGAATTAGCAGCATCCTTGCGTTATTTGAGCCAAAGGTTCTCAATGCCCACCAAAGAAGCAAAAGCAACATTGAATGATATCGGTACCGAAGAACTCGCTCACCTTGAAATGATAGGCACAATGGTCCATCAGTTGATGGATAAGGTTCCTCCGAAGGAACTTGAAAAACTGCATGTTGATACAAATTATGTCATTCACGGAAGATCTGTTTATCCTTCCGATTCTAACGGTGTTCCCTTTACCGCTGCCTATATCGAATCAATGGAAGATCCTATAGCTAACCTGAATGAGGATCTGGCGGCGGAGGAAAAAGCCCGTGCTACATATGACTACCTAATAAATATAGCAGATGATCCCGATGTAATAGATCCTCTTCGCTTTTTAAGAGAACGTGAAGTGGTACATTATCAACGATTTGGTGAAACCTTGAGAATAGTCCAGGAAACTATGGGCAAGAAAAAATATTACTAAAGATAAAGATTATTGCTTATGCTGTGCACTTATACCTCCATATTTTTACCTTCACATAGGATAAACCAGTGTTTGAACTGGTTTATTCTATATTATTCTTTATAAATCTGGCTTTTGGAGATGGCCAAATCCGTGCAAAAGAATTTTTAAGCTACAGCTAAGTGGTATTTCAGTTAATCAGGGAATGTAAACCAATGCAGTTAAAACTAGTAAAATGTTTTGTAAATGAGATCAGAAAAGATTATAATATTAATATGTCATCACACAGCAATATAAGCTCCTTAAACCAAGACATAATAAAAGATAGTATATAATAAAATAGTTTGAGGTCTATTTATTAGTGAAATGTCAGATAGAGAATTATTGGAATTCATCGCTGCTCAAGTGGGAAAGTTGACTAATAATATAACTGATTTTAAGAATGAAACCGCTCAAAACTTTAAAGAGGTAAATCTTAAGCTAGATTCTTTAGAAAAACGTGTTATCGTGATGGAGAATGACCACGGTTCAAAGCTCAATGCATTATTAGATGGCTATAAGCAATTGGCTGAAGGCTTAGAGGATATTAATAAAGATATTACAACATTATCTACCAGACAAGATAACCAGGAACTGCAGATTAAAGTACTTAAAGGGACAAGCAAGTATTATCAATGAATTTATTCCTCAATGAACCTCATCAATTCTTTATTAAATCTGTCCCTCTCATCGTAGAACAATCCATGGCCGCTTAATTGAAACGGAATAAGTCTCGAATTCTTTATATATTGGTTTTGTACCTGGCCCAGTTGGAATGGAACGACCTTGTCGTGAATACCGTGCATGATTGCCGTTGGAACATTTATCATTTGTAAATCATGAAACAGTACTTCACGTATCCAGGTATTCGCGACGGCTGCTGTTGCCCAGGATGCCGCTTGCAAGCCCAATTGAAGGAACCAATATGAAAACGGCTCGGTTATGTGATGAAAGAAGAAGATGTTCCCGAAATCCTGCAGCATTTTGGGGCGATCTTCATATGTACCCTCGATAATTTTTATTACCCTTTCTTCTTCAATACCATAAGGGAAATTAGGACGTTTGATAAGGCTGGGAGCTGCTGCTGCCATAAGCACAAGTTTAGAAACTCCGTAGCCTTTATGTCTGGCCATGTATCTTGCTGCAATTGCGCCACCTGTTGAATGGCCTGCCAGAACAAAATTTTGCAGTCTCAACGTTTCCACTACGCTTCTAACATCATCGGCCAGTCTATCATAGTTATAGCCCTTCCATGGCTTACTTGAATATCCAAAACCTCTTTGATCCAATCCGATACATCTGTACCCATATTGGGGAAGCACATTGAACTGATATTCAAATAACTTGTGGCTGCCCGGCCACCCGTGTAAAAATACAATCGTTCTGTGGCCTTCAGGATTGAGATCTTCCGCGTAAATTTTTACATTAGGCTCTACTGTAACATCATATCCCATAAAATTGCCTCCGGTAATTAGGTAATCATACTGATACGTCATAAACCTAACATTGTTCTGCTAAATTGATATGCAAAAATTAATCACACAATGCTTAATGGATTTGATCATAATAATGAAAGGTCAGCGAAAAAAGTTATATAAGAAATGCAACCCGGAGATTATGGGCAGGAAAAAACCCTGTTTAACCTTTGCTGTTTTCATGGCAGCTGGTTTGATTAATTAATATACCTTCCGATTTATCTATGATTTTTAAATAACCAGCCTGTATCCATATGTTTTAAGCCACTTACGCTTTTCCTTGTAGCATGGCAGGACAGACTCCACAAGTAACCAAAAGTCTTTTGAGTGATTCATTATCTTTAAGTGGCATAATTCATGTACGACCACATAATCAATAATATCAACCGGAGCCATGACCAATCTCCAGTTTAAATTTACATTGCCCTTTACACTGCAGCTGCCCCATCTGGTTTTCTGGTCTTTAATGACCACTTTACAGGGAGTTGCATTTAACATCAATGAATACTTTTCTATTCGGTCGTTTACAATACTTGAGAAATATTTCCTGTACCATTTTATTAATGTTTCTTTTACTGTTTGCTTCCTTGATTCTTCAGTTAATCTTGCAGATATGTACACTGATATTGTATCATCCTGCATACACACTTCAGGTCTGGTCAAATCCCTGTACACGACTTTCAGGGTATATTCTTTGCCAAGGCATAATAGTTTCTCACCGTTCACAAATTCCCTGGGTACAACATCTAAGCTCATTGCTTTTACTTTATTTACTTTGTTAAATATCCAGTCAACTTTTCCCCGTACTGCTTCCTCAATCTGTTTCTTACTAAGGCGCAAAGGAGCTGATACATTTACTTCACCGTTATTATCAATTCTTATCCCTATTGTTTTTCGCTTGCTTTTGGTCAAAGTATAAAAAATCTTTGTACCTTTATATTCAATAAAATATTTTTCAGTTTTCATTCTACCACTCGCTATATAAAAATTATGCTACACCTTTAATCAATTATGGGATTACCTGAATGTATCAATTACTAACGAAAAATAAAATTCTTTTAATGGCCATTATTATATTATTCCAAGATATAAAAACTTTTTTAAGGATTTAAAAGAAGTATATACGATGACTACCTCAGCATCTAAACGGTCATTAATATCTTGTACGGGATCAAAAATAGTAAGACTATCAGTCCACATATTAACACCCCTATTTCTTTTTGATCATGGAATTTTATACCAATTTTAACAAAATGTTAATATGATTTTACTTGCCAGACGACAATCTTATTGAAATTTAGCATAAAATCATTCTGGCTGTATTCCCAACAGTTCGAAGGCATTTTTATAAAGTATCGCTTCCTCGGCGTCCCTCCCGAGGCAAAGCTCTTTAATTCTTTCTACTTCCTCCCCCTGGTTTTTCCATGGAGAATCCGAGCCGAAAATGATTTTCTTATATCCATGATTCCTGATAATTCTTTGCTTCTGTTCTTTATCCATATATCCCAGGCAAAATGAGGTATCAAGATATATATCCCTGCCCACCAGATATTTTTCGACATCGTCCCAATGCCTGAAACCTCCCATATGGGCAGCAATAAAAGTGCCCCCCTTGAAACGCCTGACTATCTTTTCAAGTCTCTCAGGAGTACAATGGAACGGAGGCTTATATCCGATATCTTCCCCTGCGTGGAATATAATAATCAGACCTAATTCAAACGCCTTTTCATATATCGGGTAAATAGCTTCATCATCCACATAAAAGTTCTGGTATTCGGGGTGAAATTTAATTCCTTTTAATCCAAGCTCTTTAATTCTCTTAAGCTCATTTTTCCAGCTTTTATATTCGGGATGAATACTTCCGAATGCTATTATATTATCCTTCTGGATTTCAGCCGCCCAATTGTTTATTGTCTCGGTCTGTGAAGGTTTTGTCGCTATATTCAGCACCACCGAATAAGTGATGTTATTGGAATTCATTGATTCTTTCAAGGCACTTAACGTACCGTTTAAATAAGCCGGAATGCCTGCCTTTTTAGCTAAAACCGGAATAGCCGTGCCGGCAAGCTCATCTGTGAAACAATGAGTATGAAAATCAATAACCATAATAATCACCCCACTTTTTATCAGTTTTATAATAGCATAAAGAATCTTTCTTTGTGGACAATAATACTGACATTCATTATGGGGAAGTGAAAACAAGTTTTGAATGAAGGCCTTGTTGTATTTGTAAGATCCATTATCGCGTTTTTTTCACTTTTAATCTTCACAAGAATAATAGGAAAAGAACAAATAAGCCAGCTTACCTTTTTTGATTATGTATTGGGTATTACCATCGGCTCGATCGCGGCATCGCTGACCACTGATTTATCAAGCAGAGCGTGGCCTCATTGGGTAGGACTGATAACCTGGGCTGCTTTGGGTTATTTGATGGAGATTGTGACCCTTAAATGGAGATATGCCTCAAAGGTTCTGGAAGGAGAACCGGTTATTGTGATCATGAACGGCAAAATAATGGAGAGCGCTTTAAAAAAAGCAAAATATAGAATTTCGGATATTCTTGAACTTATGAGAAACCAGGGCGTATTTGACCCCAACGAAGTGGATTTTGCCATAATTGAATCCAACGGGCGACTCTCGATATTAAAAAAGGCCGAGCATTTACCGGTAACCCGGAAGGACATGAATATTCCGGCTCAAAACACAGGTATAAGCACCGAACTGGTCTATGACGGCATACTGATAGAAGAAAACCTAAGGCAGCTTAACAAGGACAAGGACTGGCTTATGAGCGAACTAAAAGCACATGGCATAAACAGTATATCCGAAGTCTTCCTGGTAACTTTAAATCCCGAAGGCAGCATTTATATTGATAAATACGATGACCATATCACAAAGATTACAGATATAGGCGACTATAAAGGGCCGTTCTAGGAGGAGATCATTTGAGAAGATTTTTGATAATCGCAATACCTTTAGCCACAATAATTTTATTTCTTGCTGTGATGTTAAGCGGTAATTACCTAAAACAGCCATTAGGAAAGAATGACGACATACCCGGACTAATTGAGTCTCTGATCAAAGACATCCAGGACGAACAATGGGAAAAGGTAAACCAAAAAACCGAGGAACTGGATCAGGCTTGGGAAAAAGTAGTCAATAGGGTTCAGTTCAGCGCCGAGAGAAATGAAATACAGGACTTTAACGTTGCCCTTGCGCGTCTTAAAGGGGCTATCCTTGAAAAAGACCGATTATCGGCAATTATGGAGTTGAAAGAAGCCTATGAACATTGGAGCCAGTTGTGCCAGTGATAATCGGCTTCCATCATCCATATGCATTTAAACTCATACCCGATATTAGAACCTGAATACCGGGAAAATTATCAAGCCATTATAACAAAACTGGCAGACAACCTTAATGATTATCTGCCAGTAACATAGAGCTATTTCATTTTACTTTGTCCTACCCCAACAATTGACATAGAAACCAACAAATTGACACAGAATCTTAATCTTATGAATTATTCACTTCTAGCCATTCTCTTATAGCTCTCAAGTCTTTCCTTAGCATTCTTTTCAGCGGCTGCGAAGAGTTCCTCAGCTATATCAGGGAAGGTCTGCTTCAGGGATGTATATCTTACCTCACTGTTTATGAATTCCTGGAAGCTTCCTGTCGGATCTTTGGAATCAAGAACGAACGGGTTCTTGCCCTGTTCCTTAAGTTCGGGAACATAACGCCACAGATGCCAGTAACCTGACTCAACAGCTTGTTTTTCCCTGGTCTGGGTCCTGGACATTCCGCCCTTGATGCCATGGTTTATACATGGAGCGTATGCGATTATGAGGGACGGTCCCTTGTGAGCTTCGGCTTCCTGAATAGCCTTCATAAACTGGTTCATGTTAGCTCCCATAGCAACCTGTGCAACATAAACATAGCCGTATGTTGCAGCGATCATGCCAAGATCTTTCTTCTTAATGCGCTTTCCTGATGCTGCGAATTTAGCGACTGCAGCAGTAGGAGTAGCCTTGGAAGCCTGACCGCCGGTGTTGGAATAAACTTCGGTATCAAATACCAGAACATTGACATCTTCACCGGAAGCAAGCACATGGTCCAATCCGCCGTATCCGATATCATATGCCCAACCGTCGCCGCCAACGATCCACTGGGACTTCTTAACGAAATAATCACGGTTCTTGTTAAGATATTCAACAATCTTTGCGCATTCATCGCAGCATGGCTTATAATTGTCCAGAGCTTCCATGAGATCCTTGGAAGCCTTCTTGGATCCTTCGCCGTCATTCATGTTTGCGATCCATGCTTCACCTGCAGCTTTGAGTTCAGCAGGGACATCCATCGCAATAAGTTCCTTGATTCGCATTTCAATGCCTTCACGAATCTGTTTAACTCCCAGGAACATACCCAGACCATACTCTGCGTTGTCTTCAAAGAGGGAATTTGCCCATGCAGGTCCCTTACCTTCTCTGTTAGCGCAGTAAACGGTTGCAGGAGCCGAGCCGCCCCAAATGGATGAACAGCCTGTAGCATTGGCTATCATCATACGATCTCCGAACAGCTGTGTAATAGCCTTAATATACGGTGTTTCGCCGCAACCTGCGCATGCGCCGCTGAATTCCATGAGAGGCTGTGCAAACTGGCTGTTCTTGACATTGTTCTTTGGTGCAAGATTGTCTTTATAGGTTACATTCTTTGAAACATAGTTCCAATGTTCAATCTCCTGATGCTGTGAGTCAAAAGGTTTCATTACAAGGGCTTTTTGCTTGGCCGGACATACATCGGCACAGTTGCCGCAACCGGTACAATCCAGAGGAGAAACCTGAACCTTGAATTGATAACCTTTAAACTGAGGCCCCTGAGCATTAATGGTAACTATAGTCTCCGGAGCGTTCTTCTTTTCCTCTTCATTGAACAGGAAGGGACGAATAGCAGCATGAGGACATACCAATGAGCACTGATTGCACTGGATGCAGTTTTGTGGCTGCCATTCCGGAACATTAACGGCTATACCGCGTTTCTCATAAGCGGATGTGCCTGCAGGGAATGTTCCGTCCTCAGCGCCCTTAAACGCACTTACAGGAAGAGTATCACCTTTCTGTGCATTCATAGGTTCCATGATCTTCTTAATGAATTCGGGCTTATCATCATCCTGAACGTCTGTATTGGTATCCTGTGCGTTTTTCCAGCTTTCCGGAACATTTACCTTAACTAAAGCTTCAATACCTTTGTCAACAGCTTTAAAGTTCATGTCCAGGATAGCCTGGCCTTTCTTGCCGTATGATTTAACGATGGAATCCTTCAGATATTTAACTGCATCATCAAGAGGGATAACATTGGCAAGCTTAAAGAAGGCTGCCTGCATAATCATATTGATACGGTTTCCCAAACCGATCTCTGCAGCTATATCAGTTGCGTCTATAATGTAGAAGTTTATTTCGTCATTGGCAATCTTTCTCTTGAGATCTGCCGGAAGCCTTTCATCAAGCTCGTCTTGGCTCCACTGGCAGTTCAGCACAAAGGTGCCGCCCTTCTTAAGTCCTTCAAGAAGGTCATACTTGCCAACATAGGATTGATTATGACATGCGATATAATCAGCCTCGTCAATTAAATATGTAGAACGGATCTTTGCCTTACCGAAACGAAGGTGGGAAACAGTGATACCGCCTGATTTTTTGGAGTCATAGGAGAAATATCCCTGAGCATAAAGATCGGTATTATCTCCGATGATTTTTATTGCGCTCTTATTGGCGCCAACTGTTCCATCTGAGCCCAGACCCCAGAACTTGCAGCGAATAGCGCTCGGATCCTCAGTATTAATGCTTGGTCCAACGGGCAGTGAATGGTATGTAACATCGTCCACGATACCGATTGTAAACCTGTCTTTGGGTGTATCCGATTTCAGATTGTCAAATACAGCAAGAATCTGGTTGGGTTTTACATCCTTGGAGCCAAGTCCGTAACGGCCGCCGACTATAACCGGCTTATCGGCAACATCATAATAAAGGGATTTAACATCCAGATACAGAGGCTCGCCAATAGCACCGGGCTCTTTAGTCCTGTCAAGGACCGCGATTTTCTTGACTGATTTAGGCATAGCTTCAAAGAAATATTTTGATGAGAACGGTCTGTAAAGATGTACTTTCAACAGGCCGACCTTCTCGCCTCTTGCATTCAGATAATCAACAACCTCTTCACAGGTCTCGGTAACTGAACCCATAGCGATTACAACATACTCTGCGTTTGGATCGCCGTAGTACTTGAATGGCTTATATTCACGGCCTGTAATCTCGGTTATTTTCTTCATGTAGTCATTAACGATATCGGGAATCGCATCGTAATACGGATTACAGGATTCTCTTGCCTGGAAGAATATATCAGGGTTCTGTGCTGTTCCGCGTGTAACAGGATTCTCAGGGTTTAAAGCACGTTTTCTGAATTCTTCAACTGCTTTCCAGTCAATAAGCTTAGCAAAATCTTCATTTTCCAGCACTTCGATCTTCTGAACCTCATGAGAAGTTCTGAAACCATCAAAGAAGTTCAGGAAAGGCACTCTGCCTTTTATAGCCGACAGATGAGCAACGCCTGCCAGGTCCATGACTTCCTGGACACTGCCCTCGGCCAGCATTGCGAATCCAGTCTGGCGGGTAGCCATAACGTCGGAATGATCACCAAAGATCGAAAGCGCATGAGATGCTACTGCACGCGCCGACACGTGGAATACACCGGGAAGCAGTTCTCCGGCTATTTTATACATGTTGGGAATCATCAGAAGTAATCCTTGTGATGCTGTATAAGTAGAGGTTAGAGCCCCTGCTTGTAAAGAACCATGTACTGCTCCTGCAGCACCTGCTTCTGACTGCATTTCCACTACTTTGACAGTTTGGCCGAAAATATTCTTTCTGCCTGCTGCAGCCCATTCATCGATCGCTTCGGCCATAGGTGATGATGGCGTTATTGGATAAATTGCAGCAACTTCGGTAAATGCATACGACACATGAGCCGCTGCAGTATTACCATCCATAGTTTTCATTTTTCTTGCCATGAATTTCCCTCCTTGAAATATATGAATAATGTACATTGTATACATTGTAAAACAACATACAACCTTTAAGATAGCAGTCCAGAGTTTATTATATCATATTTTTATATGCTAACAAGTAAAAATTCGGCAATATTATAAACAATCTTATTCAAGATTACTGAAACCTCGACAGCATCAATTTGTAAACTCAAAAAAACTTTTTATATTGCCTGATTTTCTTCTTAAAGTTTTCAATGTCCGAAGGGGTAAGTGAGTTTAACGGAATTTGTACGTCATTGATAGCCATCATATTGCTTATTCCTTTTTCCAGGCGACTCAGCAATTCATCAAGGTTATCCCCGTCATCCGGAAATGTAGCTCCGTACAGACAAAACTTTTTATGTATACCCACTTTCTTTAATTCATTTTTGAATGCATTCCTGAGTTTTTCTTCCAATAGCGGGACATATTCTTTCTCAACAAAGAGGAAAACCCCAATAAAGGTATCTTCATCTATTAATAATATCTTGTCGGTTTCTCTGATGAATTTTTTGCTGGTATTGATTATTGATTTAACAACCTCAGGCTCATGCCCGCTTAAATGCGCCATAATAAACGAAACAGGATAGTTTCCCCTTATGGCCCGCTTAAGTTCAAGATCTAAAGACTCCTTAACACTGATATTTTCATGAACCAACCGGGATAAACCGGTTTCTTTTTCCTGTTTGTTTATAATCTCATAGTATTTGGCCATCTTGTCCTGAATGGCTTTAGCATGGCTCTCGTAATTGTTTGTAAGGAACAGTATATCTTTAATACCAAGTTTAATGGCAGTATTAACTATTTCATATGAATCCTTATAGACCAGGGCTAAAACCGGAACCGACGGGTACCTGTTCCTGATACTTTCCACCACGTCACTTAAAACAGGATCGTTTTCATCGAGAATTTCGGTGATAAAAAGAACAATGAAATCCCCATAACCATCAAGCTTTATTGCCAAGTCATCAGGATCCATGATCTCCATTACACCTATCCCGGCTTTAGCAATAGATTTAAGCAGAATAGTTCTGACAAAGCGACTTTTAACATGAAGAAATATATATTTATCCATGTATGAGAAGCCATCCTTTGCTTTTACTGATAAAAACAATCCATTATTTTAAGTATATCATTAACCAATGCTTCTTACAAATATATACATGGCTGATTTATGCATTTTGCTGCTTTTAACTGAATTAAGGCGTAAAAATTTAAAGCCCTTCTGCATTGTGTTATTATTCGCTTTATAATATAATGAATTTTGTTAAACATATAACATGTAAACATAATGCGGTTAATATTTAAAAAATATATTCCTGACTCGACAATAATAAAATGGAGGTAGTAATATGTCAAAGTTAATCGGAAACCTAATATTCGGTCAATCAGGGGGACCAACATCCGTTATTAACGCCAGCGCGGCAGGAGTTTTCACTGAAGCCCTCAAGAGCGACTGCATCCCCAAAGTTTATGGTGCTGCATACGGTATCCGTGGGATTCTTGAAGAAAAATTCTATGACATAACACAGGAGGATCCAAAAGAGCTGGAGCTTTTAAAAACAACACCATCTTCGGCATTAGGTTCGGTAAGATATAAGCTGGCTGATCCCGATGTGGATGACACTGATTACAAAAGGATTCTTGAAGTCTTTAAAAAATATGATATTCGTTATTTCTTCTATAACGGCGGAAATGACTCAATGGATACATGCAATAAAATAAGCAAATATATGCAGAAGGCCGGATATGAATGCCGTGTAATGGGTGTTCCCAAAACCATCGATAATGACCTTTACGGGACCGACCACTGCCCGGGTTACGCCAGCGCAGCAAAATATGTTGCAACTGCAACAATGGAAGTATACCACGACGCTCGTGTTTATGACACTCCTATGGTCTGCGTTCTTGAAGTTATGGGAAGAAATGCCGGATGGCTTACGGCAGCTACCGCTCTTGCAGCTTACAAGGGAGCAGGACCGGATCTTATCTATCTGCCCGAATTAGTTTTCGATATGGACAAATTTATTGCAGATTGTAAAAAAGTTTATGAGAATAATAACCATAAGCTTCTCGTTGCGGTATCAGAAGGAGTTAAGGACAAAAACGGCAAGTATATATCAGAATACGGCTCAGACCTTGCAAGCAGCAAGGATTCATTCGGTCATGCTCAATTAGGCGGGACAGGAGCCGTACTTGCCAATGTATTAAAGAAAGAACTCGGCTGCAAGACCCGCGCCATCGAGTTCTCATTGCTGCAAAGATGCGCTGCCCACTGCGCTTCCAAAACTGATGTAGAGGAAGCATTCACCGCCGGGCAGAAGGCTGTTCAATATGCGGTAGAAGGGATCACCGATCACATGGTTGCTTATGAGAGAACCATGAAAAACGGCAAGTATTTCTGCAATTATGTGCTTGTAAATCTTTCTGAAGTTGCCAACACAGAAAAGAAAATCCCCAGGGAGTGGATTACTCCTGACGGTACAGGTTTGACACAGGAATTTATTGATTATGCTCTTCCTCTGATTGAAGGCGAATCCAGCCCTCCGATCGAGGACGGACTGCCCAGATTTGCCAAGCTTAAAAAAGTTCTGGCTACAAAATAAATCAGTTTGAGATACAAAAGTGGGGTTGTCTTAAATGACAACCCCTTTAATTATGCTCTTTTAATGTTTTATAGTTCTTCCGTTCTCTATGTCATGAATTCTTCCCCATGCATATGACGCCAGTTCTGAATTGGGCGCCACCTCGGTTACAACCTTAAAACAGCGCAGGGCTTCTTTTTCTGCCTCTTCCTTTGACGGGTATTGGGATAACGCTATCGCTTTGCCCCCGTAATAATATACACTTGTCAATATGTTGGGCTTCAAATCCAGTTCTTCAATAATGCTGATAGCCATCCTGTATTCATTGGCGGCTTCCTGATATACTTCGGCCGACTGGGCTTTAGCATTTGATTTGTAGATCTCTCTTCCCATCTCGTAGAACTGAGATACTGCTTTGGGCTTGCATTCGTCATTCAGGGCTTTTATTTCTGCCTCGATATCGTCAGGTTTATCAAGTCCTGACAGATCCCTTTCAATCTGCAATACAACCTCTCTGTATTTCCCTTCCTGCTCAAGTTTCTGCAAACTTCTCAAAATCGCGCTCCAATATGCATACTGCTCTATTTGGTCCTGCAGTTTTTTCTCGTTCTCGTTAGCTTTTCTCAGGGCTTCATTAGCATCCCTCAGCCTGTCGGCCAGCTCATTTTTTTCCTTTTCCAGCTTCTCGATCTGGGGAGACACACTGTCTGTTCCTTTGAAAATACCGCCAAGATTAATATTTATTGGACTGTTCGCCGGCACTATAATCCAGACAAGGCATAATGTCAAGACTCCCAGTAAGAACCCCAGTATATATTTCATATAATACGGACTGTTCTTTTCGGGGGAAAGACCGCTTTTCAGCCATGATACAGTTTCGGCGGCAACCCTGTTATATTTTCTTAATTTGGTATTGCTGCCGCTGTCATCCTCCGGAATCCTGCCATCCATTTTATCCAAATAACTTGATGCCCGTAAACTGTTATCATCCATTTTGATAACTCTATTAAACATGCGCCGGGCATTGCCCTCATCTCCCAGGCTTAAATAACAGAGTCCCATCAGATTCATGGCTTCATAAAACGCCGGATATATTGCTATTGCTTTTTTTAACGCAATTATTGCAATGTCTTCGTTATTACTTTTTAAATCGTCCAATGCTTTATTGTAAAGGTCAATGGCATTTTTCAAGTCATCCGGTATTATGCCGATCTTTTCTTCTACGCTCTGGATATCAATTGGTTGGTATTTTAACAATTCTTCCTTAATATTCAGCATAATTTCCCTCCAGGACCCTGTTTTTTATATAAACATCATTAAGTAATAATCATTACCGATATCATTGTAACATTACTGTTGTCAATACTTCAAGTAATCCTTGACATATAAGCCGCTCTTTCGTGCGGATACAAGAAAATCCGGCATGTGCCGGATTATCCTGATTATTCTGTTTAATATCTAATTATTTGCTCCACAGCATTTTTTATATTTTTTGCCGCTGCCGCAGGGACACGGGTCATTCCGTCCCACCTTGGCAACATCCCGTTTTTTCGGTTTCCTTGGTCCGTCGTCTCCATGGGACGCCATTGTCGGTTGAGCCACCTGTTCCCGCCTGACCACTATATTTTCCTTCTTGATGTGAAGGATCATTCTTACCGTATCCTGCTGGATATTACGAATCATTTCTTCAAACATCTCAAAGCCTTCGCGCTTGTATTCAATTACCGGATCATGCTGACCGTAAGCTCTCAGACCGATACCATATTTCAATTGATCCATGGCATCAATATGGTCCATCCATTTTTCGTCCACACTTCTGAGCAAAGCCCTTCTTTCAATTTCACGCATCAGTTCTTCGCCCAGTTCGGCTTCCTTTTCCTGGTATAAACTGTGGGCTTTTTGTATAATTATATCTTTAATATCCTTTGCGGTAACAGTTTCAAAATCAACAGAACTAAAATCCAGTGAACCGGTGGGTAAAAGAACGCTTTCGGCATAAGAGGCAAGTCCTTTCAAATCCCAATTATCCGGAATGTCGCTCTCTCCGCAATACAGGTTCACAATATTCTCAGCAATATTGTCGATCATTTTCAGGATATGCTCTTTTATATTCTCACCATTCAATACTTTTGCGCGTTCAGAGTAAATTATCTCCCTCTGCTGATTCATAACGTCATCATATTCCAGCACGCTTTTACGTCTCTGGAAATTGATTCCCTCGATCCTTTTCTGAGCGCTTTCTATAGCATTGGACAGTAACCTTGCCTCAATGGGCTGGTTCTCATCCAGTCTCAGGGCCTCTACCATTCTTTCCATACGCTCAGATCCGAACAGACGCATAAGGTCATCTTCCAGTGAAATATAGAAGCGACTTTCGCCTGGGTCCCCCTGACGGCCCGCGCGTCCTCTGAGCTGATTGTCTATTCTCCTGGACTCATGTCTTTCGGTACCTATGATTTTCAGGCCGCCGGCTTTTATAACCAGTTCTTTTTCTCTATCTGTTTCCTGTTTAAACTTTTCATACAATTCCTTGTATATCCGGCGTGCCTTTAAAACTTCCGGATCATCGGTCTCATTAAAACTGCCGGCTGCCATTATCAAAGACTCTTCATACCCCTGTTTTCTCATTTCCTGCCTTGCAAGAAATTCAGGATTGCCGCCCAGCATAATATCGGTGCCACGGCCGGCCATGTTGGTGGATATGGTAACCGCTCCGAGTTTTCCGGCCTGTGCTACAATCTCTGCTTCCTTTTCATGATATTTGGCATTTAAGACATTATGCTTAATGTCGTGTTTTTTCAGCATTCCGCTAAGCATTTCCGAAGTTTCTATTGATATGGTACCTACCAGAACCGGCTGTCCTTTTTTATGGCTTTCCTCTATATCACGAATTACAGCCGCGAATTTAGCGTTTTTCGTTTTATACACCACATCATCATGATCTATTCGTATAACGGGCAAATTGGTGGGAATGGGTATAACGTCCAAATTATATATGGCCCTGAATTCCTGTTCCTCGGTTTGAGCGGTACCTGTCATACCGGCAAGCTTTTTGTACATCCTGAAATAGTTCTGAAAGGTTATGGTGGCAAGAGTCTTGCTCTCACGTTCCACCTTGACTCCTTCTTTTGCTTCAATGGCCTGGTGCAGGCCATCTGAATAACGGCGCCCATACATCAGTCGGCCTGTAAATTCATCGACGATAATGACCTCATCATCTTTAACCACATAATCTACGTCATTCTTCATAAGTCCATGGGCTTTCAGCGCTTGATTAATATGATGAGATAAAGTCATATTTTCGATATCTGAAAGATTTTCTACCCCAAAATATTTCTCGGCTTTTTCTATACCTCTTTGGGTTAAGGTGGCTGTGTGGGCTTTTTCATCTACTATATAATCATATTCACCTTCATCAAGCTGCTGTTTGTCATCAGTTTCCTTTACAACCAGCTTGGTAAGCCGTCTTGCGAATGAGTCTGCCTGCCTGTATAAATCGGTGGATTGCTCACCTTGCCCTGAGATAATTAACGGTGTTCTTGCTTCATCAATCAGGATGGAGTCTACTTCGTCCACAATTGCATAATTTAAACCCCTCTGTACCATGTGTTCCTTATATACGACCATGTTGTCCCTGAGGTAATCGAATCCGAACTCATTGTTGGTTCCATAAGTAATGTCGCAATTATAAGCCTGTCTTCTTTCGTCATTGTCCAGGTCATGAACTATACAGCCTACCGAAAGACCGAGGAAATTATAAATCTTCCCCATCAATTCTGACTGATATTTCGCCAGATAGTCGTTAACAGTAACCAAATGGACTCCCTTTCCGGTCAGAGCGTTGAGGTAAAGCGGCAGGGTGGCAACCAGGGTTTTGCCCTCACCGGTTTTCATTTCGGCTATACGGCCCTGATGAAGTATAATTCCGCCCATAAGCTGTACCCTGAAATGTCTCATGCCCAAAACCCTGACAGATGCTTCCCTTACGACGGCATAGGCCTCCGGGAGGATATCGTCAAGTGTTTCTCCGTTGGCCAGGCGATTTTTAAATTCCTGCGTTTTGCCTCTCAACTCCGCGTCGGACAATTTTTTCATCTCGGGCTCCAAGGCCTCTATCTTGTCAACAATAGGTTGTATTCTCTTCAGTTCTTTCTCTGAATAACTGCCAAAGATTTTTTCAAGTATTCCCATTTCACAACTCCTTCTTTTCCTTCTTTGCTAGTCGGTCAAGGATGAGGCGATACCCGTCGGCTCCATAATTCAAGGCTCTGCTTACCCTGCTTATGGTAGCCTCGCTTGCGCCTGTTGCCTCATGAATTTCTTTATATGTTTTCTTCTCCGTCAACATGCCTGCTACGGCAAAACGCTGAGCGAAAGCTTTAATTTCTGTAATGGTTCCCAGATCCTCAAAGAAATTGTAGCATTCTTCAATAGTTTCAAGCATCAGAATTGCTTCAAACAATCTGTCGGTATATTCATCCTTGAGCTTACTTTTCATACTTTCAACTCCATTATATACAATAATCATTTATTAATAGATTATCTCATTAGCGACTGTCATTTGCAAGAAATCCCTGCTGACAGATTCATGAAATTACCTTTTCTCCCATTATCTTTTTCCCTTCAAGACTAAGAAGCTGTTTTTTAATGTCCAGCCCGCCGCCGTAGCCAACCAGCTCGCCCTTTGAACCGATTACCCTGTGGCACGGAATGATGATTGCTATAGGATTGCGGTTATTAGCCATTCCCACAGCCCGGCATGCTTTGGCTTTGCCGATTTGAACCGCAATATCCTTGTAGCTCCTGGTTTCCCCATAGGGGATGGTTTTAAGAGCTTCCCAAACCATCATCTGAAATGGTGTTCCATTGATTGAAAGAGGCAAATCAAAGTCCTTTCTGTCCCCTTTCAAATATTCATCGATTTGTCCTGAGGCTTCCTTTATTAAAGGCGTCTCTTCTATTACAGAAGCATCAGGCATCGGATGATTTCCGAAAAAAACATCCGTAATCAAGCCGTTTTCTTCACCTATGCCGATTTTCCCAATACTTTTATAGTAATAAAAAACTCTTTTCAAAAAAATACCCCCATCTTTACGATATAAAAGTAAAACGGTATTTTAAGAATATCACACAACCAATGCCGTCTCAATGAGAATAACCTAAAGACGTATTATGATCACAATGACAAAAAATAAAAGATGATATCCAAATTATTGCCTAACTTATTTAATTCAGTTACAATAAAACCAATATGGAGGAAATATTATGAGCAATAACGGAATAACGGCACCCAGAGGGTTTTTGGCATCAGGGGTGTCCTGCGGTTTAAAGAATAACGGAATGAAAGATCTGGCAATGGTAGTATCAGAAAATATTGCCGTTGCCGCGGGTATTTTTACCACAAATGTAGTGAAAGGTCATTCTCTGTTGTGGACCAAAAGAAATATTAATAACGGTTACGCCAGGGCCATGGTCATAAACAGCGGCTGCGCCAATGCCTGCCTGGGCGCAAGAGGCGACGAAGACGCGGCTGATATGGCGCAATATGCCTCTTCGCTGATAGGGTGCCGGCCCGAAGAAGTTATGCTGGGCTCTACCGGAGTCATCGGTTTTCCCCTTGACATGGATAAAATCAGAAAAGGCATTAAAGACGCCTTCAGCTCTTTGTCGCGTCAGGGCGGAACTCTTGCTGCTGAAGCCATAATGACCACCGACACCTTTTCCAAACAAGCGTCAAAAAAATTTACAATTGACGATAAAGCAATTACTATAGGCGGCATGTGCAAAGGCTCGGGCATGATCCATCCCAATATGGCTACAATGATATCTCTCATTACCGCAGATGTCGCCATATCCCGGGAGATGCTGGACAAAGCGTTAAGATATGTTGCTGAGAAATCTTTTAACCGCGTTTCGGTGGACGGTGATACCAGTGTCTGCGACCAGCTGGTAATTATGGCAAACGGTCTGGCAGGAAATACTCCCATCATTTCTGAGGACTCAAACTATGATACCTTTGTTTCCGCACTGCTGGAAGTCTCGGTAAATCTCTCCAAAATGCTGGCCAGGGACGGAGAAGGCGCCACAAAGCTGATTGAAATACGGGTTAAGGGTTGCCAGGATACTGAATCGGCACACCTTATCCTGAATGCAATCGCAAAGTCTCCGTTGGTAAAGACCGCATTTTTCGGTCAGGACGCCAACTGGGGCAGGATCCTTACCGCCGCGGGTTATTCCGGAGCCAGTTTTAATCCTGATTTAGTTGATATTTATCTGGGGGATCTCATGGTCTGCAATAACGGAGCCGGGCTTAGCTTTGACGAAGAAAAAGCCCTTGAGATCCTGAAGAAAGATGAAATAATCGTAACCCTTGATTTTAAGAGCGGCCAGGTTGATGATAAAATGTGGACCTGCGATCTATCTTATGATTATGTGAAAATAAATGGCTCCTACAGGAGCTAAAACACTGTTATTCCGAAAAATTTAGTGGGTAATATTATAGTATCGGATTGGAGGGATTTTATGGCTATTCAGCAGCTGGTTAAATTCCATATCGGAGACGAAGCGTTTGGAATAGGTATCAAGCAGATTTTTCAGATTATAAAGCCTCAGGAGGTATTCAAAGTTCCGAATACTCCCCCTTATATTGAAGGCCTAATAAACCTTCGCGGTAAGGTCATGACAGTGTTTAACCTTAGAAAACGCTTTAATATGCCTGAAAAAGAAAATGATGAAGATACGAAGATATTAATAGTAAGATCGGGCGATTATCTCCTGGGATTCATCGTAGACAATGTAACTGAAATTGTGCGGGTCCAGGATGAAGATATCGTGGAAACACCGTCAACAATAAAAAGTTTTGATAAACGGTTTTTAACCGGCGTTGCCAAGGTAGGCGAAAAACTTATTCTTCTGCTGGATTTGGAAAAGATTTTAACGCCGGATGAAGAGATCCAGGTTAAAGAACTTATCGAAGATAATGAAGCCAAAATAATCAGTTAAGATTTATATTTTAAACAATCTCTTTATTTTCCGACATATTTCTGGCTTTGGCAACACGGACAAGATTTCTTCCTGAACGCTTTGCTTCATAAAGAGCATCGTCGGCCGAACTGATCAATTCCTGTGGGCTGCCTGCCGTATCAGGATAAGTTGATACTCCTACGCTTATCGTAATAGACGCCGAAATCATCCTATCGGTAACAACAAGCTGAGAAGCACCTATTCTAAGGTCCTCAGCTTTTTCTCTGGCTTTATCCAAAGAAGTATACGGCATTAATATTACAAATTCTTCTCCGCCATACCTGGCGAAAATATCTTCTTTTCTCAGGGTTTTCTTTATATAGCCCGAAAGAGTTTTAAGAACCAGATCTCCGAAAAGATGCCCATATGTATCGTTAAACTTTTTGAAATGATCTATGTCAAATATCAGGAAGGACAAATCATGTCCGCCCTCCTGCGCTTTATTGAATTCTTCCTGGAGCTTATCATTGAAGTACAGACGGTTATATGCTCCGGTAAGTCCGTCCAGTGTAGCCAGGTCATGCATCTGCTGATATAATCTCGCATTTTCTATGGCAATACTTACCTGCTGAGCTATAACTTCCAGCAGTCTCATGTTCTCATCATCAAACGCATCTTTCATCTTATGCTCAATCAGCACGATGCCCAATGTCTTCCCCTTTGCCAGGAGAGGCACACAAATCATTGCCTTGATATTGCGTCCCTTGGTAAACGGATAATCTTTTTCATTAACATCGTTGTCAATCATTGAACGGCCTTCTTCCGTAGAAGGCTTAAGAATATCACAGTTTATATAATCCGAAACAATAGCCAGATCCTTTTTATCAAAAATACTTGATACCTGGACCTTAAGCTTATTCTGGGATCCGTAACAAAGCGCGATGGTTGAGTGGGAAACGCCCATAACACCTATAATAACATCGTTAACAAACTTTAATAGCTCATTCATGTCAAAAATAGAGGTTATTGCCTGTGATATTTGCTGCAGTGTATAAAGCTCGGCCAGGCTTGCCGTCAGCCTGCGATTTGCTTCTTCAAGCTGATTGTTAGTCTCTATCAGTTTGTCATAATGGCTCTGGATCTCTTTTTTGGCCTGATTAAGCTGAACATATTTGTCGCCTAAGCGATCGATCAAAATATTCTTCTCCGCCCTGCCCCTGGCGTACTCATTGTATATTCCGCTCCATATAAAGCAGAAAAGAGTAAAAAGCAAATATTGTACAATGATGATTATAACAAGATACGCATAATTACTGATAAGGGTTTGTGCCCGGGCTTTATTAAGCCATGTCAGCATTACATACTGAGACACATTTTGGGCTGTAAAACTTAGTATTATGTATGGAACTGTCTTCTTAAATCCCTTTGTTAAACTTATAAAAACGACAGGCAATAAGGTTACAAAATGAAAGAATACGCTATGGTACATTGTACTTGTTAATACCGCGAATATAATTACTTCCAGTACCTTAATCAATTCAAACAATGCTTCTTTATTCTTTGTATCCAAACATCTTGCCTGCCAGGTTTTAAATATGCTTAAGCCAATAAAAAGGCACAGCAACAGCCCCTGTATTATAAGGATGCTTATGACAACAGGCTGATTTAACAGGATTTCTCTTGCAAAAAGATCTTCCAGGATCAAAAATACCAGTACGACCCATCCTGTTTTTGTGATATTGTGTTCGTACTTCAAATAATTTACATAGGTTATTTCATTAACGTCCTGTTTAATGTCTTCCAAGGGCTTCCTCCACATACCACATAACCTTTTAACTGTTACTTTTTCCAGTATATATCGATTCTGTCGCCGGATTTTATCTTATCGGTATAACCGGCATCCTTACCGTTAAGTTTCAGTATGATAATTCCTTTTGGAGTCGTAAGATCAAAGTCAATGAAGTTAAAAATGTCTACGAACAAATAATCGGTATTTTTTGGCGGCAAGTTAACAGGTTTTTCATTTACGATAACATTTATCCCGCTTTTCCCAATAGTTTTTTGTTCCGCATCCAAAAGAACATCCTCATCCTGGTCGGATCCTGAATCTTTTTCCGCCGTTTGAAACCCTTCCCCGCTTTCATCATTTCGAGTTTCAATATATGCCTCTTCGGAAGATATATCTTTATACTCCCTGGGTATAACTGTGACCTCGTCCCCCGGCTTTAACACCATATCCAGCCCGGCAGAACGGCCATTTATCATAAACTCCGAAACCAATGGATTAAATTCCAATAGCTGTGAGATATCCCGCAGGGTATAATCATTAACAATATCAACCCTGTCGCCCTGCTTAACGGGAGTGTCCAAAGGAACCTCCATGCCGTTGATCAATACTTTGGGCAATACCGTATAAGTTTGATCATTAAATCTAACATATACAGGCTTACATTCTTCCGCCAAATCTTTTGCCGATACTTCTGCGTCTCTGCCATTTTCGGCCGGTATGACGGTAAGCTTGTCTCCCGGTTCAATAATCTTATTAAGGCTTGCTGCCCTGCCGTTCAAATATATCTCTGCGGGTTTCCCCATATTGCCCCGTATGGTTCTGTCCTTATCATTCAACCTGAACTTCAGACTTTTGCCTGATCTGCATATCAGCTGGTCCGGATTATATCCCGCCAATATAAGCGCATCGGACACAAGCATTCTTCTTGCATTGTACATACGTACCTTTGTATCATTTACAGTTACATAATAAAAATCCTGACCCTTTGTAAGGGCAGTGGTGACCAATATACCCAAAGGCGTAATAGAATCAGGCCCCTCCAGTATGAGTACGGACTCATCGATATCGATATTTTTTGCTATGCTTCGTTTTCTTACGGCGACCCTGTCTCCCGGAAGCCCAACAGCATCCGCTAATGCTTCACATAAACCTTTTGACTGGCTTCCCCCGCCTACTAAAAAAACTGCATTTGGAGCTTTTCCGCCGTTAAGTTCCAGGATCCTTTCCGCAATTGTCTTAGCAAGATTATCAACAACCGGATTGATAACCCCGATAACTTCATCTGCTTTAACTCTTACTTCATTATCAAGTATATCCGTAAATACTATGTCTTCTTCCTTGCCTGACAGAGCAATTTTAATCTTTTCCGCGGTCTCAAAATCCACGAGATAATTTTGGGCAATAGCTTCGGTTACTTCGTCCCCCGCAATGGGAACCATGGCGTATGCAGTGATGGTACCTGATTTTGTGATGGCAATATCGGATGTTCCGGCTCCAACATCTACCAGAGCCAGGTTGAGAAGGCGCAGATCTTTGGGTACGGCCAAATTGATGGCTGCTATAGGCTCCAGGGTAAGAAAGTTTACTTCCAGATTTATCCTGTCCATAACAGTGTAGAGACTGTCCACGACAGTCTGGGGAAGAAAGGTTGCCAGAACTTCAACGCCGGCTTTGTGTCCTTTATGTCCGGCCAAACTTGAAATAACATAATCATTTAAATAATATGTAACCACACTGTAGCCAACACAATAATACTGGTCTTTTTCGGATGAAGGGAGGCTTTTTTCGATCTCAGCCTGAGCCTTCTGGATGCCTTCCATCTCAAGAGCGCTGATAAATTGCTGATCGATTTCCTTACCTTCTTCAATATCCCGCTCAACCTTAATTTGGCAGGTTTTCAAAACGCGTCCGGCAGCAGCGATTGATACCCTGGTAAGCTCGTACCCCAGTTTTTTCTCCAGGGCGTCCTTTACTTTGGCAGCACCCTGGGCAACTTTTGCAATATCATGGATTTGGCCGTCAAGCATGGCACGGCTTTCATGAACTATCATTTCGGCTGCATGTACAAAAAAGCGCCCATCTTTTTGAGCACCTACTACACCTATAATGGTACGGGTACCTATATCCAAAGCAAAAATGACATCATCAGGCATCGGATTTAATGTGATTTCTTTACCCACTTGCATTTATAGCCCCCATTATTGTTATTACTATTTTATATTTTTATTTGCATACGCGCAATATGGCAAAATGCAACAATTTTGGCATTTCGGCTTTCTGGCCTGACAGATTTCGCGTCCGTGAAAAACAAGGCAATGAGAAAAGTTCGCCCATTCGCTTTTGGGAAGGATCTTCATAAGATCACGTTCGACAATATCCGGATTTTGTGATTTTGTCAGCCCAAGTCGGTTGGCAAGTCTCATGCAATGAGTATCTACGATCACGCCGGGTTTGTTGAATACGGTCGACAATATAACATTCGCCGTCTTTCTCCCTACACCGGGCAGGCTCAGCAAATCTTCCATATTATCAGGTACTTTGCCGTCAAAATCCCTTAAAATTTTGATACAGCATTCTTTTATATTCCTGGCCTTATTTCGGAAAAACCCCGTCGGTTTGATATCCTCCTCAAGTTCAGACAAATCGGCGCCCGCAAAATCCTCTGCACTCCGATATTTTTTAAAAAGATCCTTCGTCACGATGTTAACTCTCGCATCAGTGCATTGCGCCGCCAGCTGCGTGGCTATAAGCAATTCCAGAGGCGTTTTATAATCCAGTGTGCATGTAGCGTCGGGGTATAGAGATTTTAATTCTTTCAGAATATTTTCAGCCTTTTCTTTTTTTCTCAAGTAAAGTCCTTCCTTTGCTCTTTCTTTTTAAATTCATGGCCTTAGCTTCGCGATATAACGAAAGGTACTCCAAAGCGGAACTTTTCCAGGAATATTCTGTTGTCATTGCTCTTTTTACAAGCTGTCGCCATGAATCCCGGTCATTGTACTGGTTAATCGCCTTCTTTATGGCTCTGATAAAAGAGTCTTTTGAATATTTGCTGAAAACAAAGCCTGTTCCTGAACCTTTGTCGGTGCCCTCATCAATAACGGTATCAGCCAGTCCTCCGGTTTTATGAACCACCGGAACAGAACCGTACCTCATGGCAATCAACTGGCTTAAGCCACAGGGCTCATATCGTGACGGCATAAGGTATATATCGCTTCCTGCATATACTTTTCTGGCCTTTTCTTCATTGAACTCAAGATTGACTGATGCCAGTCCGGGATATTTTTCAGTCAACTCGACAAACATTTTTTCGTAGAATCTTTCTCCGCTTCCCAAAATGACCAGTTGATTATTGTTTTTCAGGATATACTCAAATGCCGGTTCCATCAATTCAAGGCCTTTATTGGGCACCAGTCTGCTTACGACAGCGAACAGGGGAGCATCGCTGTTGTTAAGTCCCAGCTCTTTCTGAAGCTCTTTCTTATTTTTCTTTTTGCCTTCCATATCGTCCTGATCATAATTGCAGTAGATATATTCGTCTGACCGGGGATCCCATCTGTTTTGACTGATTCCGTTCAACACGCCTCTTATTGCCGGTTCACGATTTTTAAGCACACCCTCGAGTCCGAAGCCGAATTTCGGAGTAAGCATCTCCTTAGCCGACGTTTTGCTTACGGCATTGATAATATCGGCATAATTGATCCCCGCTTTCATGGGATTAAAACAACCGTAGTATTCTACCCTGTCAACCTTAAAAACTACATCTTTGACCCCAAAAAGATTGAATACACTGCGGCTGCTTACGCCCTGGTACTCAAGATTATGAATGGTATAAACAATGGATATTTCAGACAATTCACTATGTTCGCGTTCGTTTTCCCTCAGCAGCATGGCAACAGGTGCCGTATGCCAGTCGTTCAGGTGCACGATATCCGGCATGAAGTCAAACCTCAGGATCATTTCATAGACAGCAGCACAGAATAAGGCAAACCTCTCACCATCGTCATTATGTCCGTAAACTCCTTGTCTGCCGAAATAATGGTAATTATCAATTATAAAGGTTTTAACAGGCGCGTTCACAATTTCCCTGACGATACAGGTTTCTTTGCGCCATCCAAGGTTTACCGGATAATCGCCTTTATACTCGGTAGGGTAATCTATATCTTTATTGCCGGGAATGACAATTCGAACATCCACTCCCAGTTCCTTCAGTTTTAACGGAAGTTCTCCGGCTACATCACCAAGTCCGCCCACCTTAATGAAAGGCGCGCATTCGGCTGATACATACAAAACCTTAAGCTTATTGTCCATAATTCACCTCGTACCTTAAGATTTTACCATTATATAGCGAGAAATAAACATCATTCATGGCGAATAATCGCACATACATTTTCAATAATGTTACCGCCCGGCAGTCTTTCCTACGAAGTAAACCGGCTTATCTCGATGAGAAACCCTGCGCCCGCTTTGCACCCGCTTAAATGATATGTTTGTCCGTTAGGACAGTAATTTCGGTTATATGCTGACCTTGGGCTGGGGTATTCTAAAAACTGTCCCACTTGATTAAAAATTAAAAACTGACCGAAATGATAAGACTCCGGTCAGTGCTGTTATTGCTTTATAAGGCTATTTCAGTTTTATTTTTTGTTGTGTTTATTGTCAGGTTTATTGTTTGATTTATTGTTAGATTTACTTGCTTCATCCAGTGCGTCTTTTCTTGAAAGGTTAATCCTTCCCTGCTTGTCTACTTCCATAACCATAACCAGTATTTCGTCACCGACTTTTACTACGTCTTCGACCCTGTTGACACGCTTGTTATCAAGCTTGGATATGTGTACCAGGCCTTCTTTTCCGGGAAGGAATTCAACAAACGCTCCAAAGTTCATTATACGGGTAACCCTGCCGCTGAATATGGCTCCGATCTCGACATCGCCCGCTATACCCTCTATAATCCTGATAGCTTTGTGCCCCGCTTCTTCGTCAGGTGTAGCCACATAAACCGAACCGTCATCCTGAATATCGATTTTAACACCGGTTTCAGCAATAATCTTGTTAATCACTTTACCGCGGGGACCAATGACCTCACTGATCTTATCAACGTCAATCTTTGTCTGATAAATCTTCGGAGCATATGGCGACAGGGACGGCCTGGGTTCTGATATTACAGGCAGCATACATTCATCCAGTATCTGGGACCGGCCTTTCTTGGTTATTTCAAAGGCTTGCCGAATAATCTCATAGGTAAGGCCTTCCACCTTTATATCCACCTGGATCGCAGTTATACCTTTCTTTGTGCCGGCAACCTTAAAGTCCATATCTCCAAAGAAGTCCTCAATGCCCTGTATATCCATGAAAGTAACAAACCTGTCGGGATTTTCCTCATCCACTACCAGTCCTGCCGATATACCGGCAACAGGAGCCTTGATGGGCACGCCTGCATCCATCAGAGCCAAAGTGCTGGCGCATACGCTGCCCTGTGATGTCGAACCGTTAGACATCAGTACCTCGGAAACAAGCCGAATGGCATATGGGAATTCGGTTTCGTTGGGTATAACAGGTTCAAGGGCTCTTTCGGCAAGGGCGCCATGACCTATTTCGCGGCGTCCGGGACCTCTTGAGGGTTTGGCTTCGCCAACTGAATAGGACGGGAAGTTGTAATGATGCATATAGCGTTTCTCTTCTTCCATATCAACGCCATCCAGCTTCTGTCCTTCACCTAGCGGACCAAGAGTAACATTGGTAAGAATCTGTGTCTGCCCGCGCTGGAATAATGCTGACCCGTGGGTCCTCGGAAGGAGTGATACTTCTGCTGAAAGCGGACGGATTTCCATCAGCGAACGCCCGTCAACACGCTTATGCTCGTCCAGAATCATTCCTCTTACAATTTTTTTCTGAAGTTTGTAAAGAGCCTCACCAATGGCCGTAGCCTGATCCGGGAAAGTCTCAGCCAATTTTTCCTGGACATCTTTACATACAGCTTCTACCTGGCTGTCTCTGGTTGCTTTGTCTGCATTTTCAAGAGCAGCCCTCATATCATCCTTAGCCATATCGTATACGGCTGTCCAGATTTCTTCGGGAACTACGGCAGGTTCATATTTAAACTTAGGAACTCCCACTTCCTCAACGATGGTTTCAATAAAACCTATAATACGTTTTATTTCTTCATGTCCCACTTTAATGGCTTCCAGCATTACATCTTCAGGAACCTGGTTGGCTCCGGCTTCAATCATTATGATCTTTTCCTTATCAGCCGAAAGAGTAACATACATATCGCTTTTTGCTCTTTCCTCTGCTGTTGGATTAATAACAACCTTTCCATCAACAAGTCCTAATATTACACCCGCGATAGGCCCGTTAAAAGGAATGTCCGAGATACACAGGGCAACGACTGTACCGATTATTGACGCAAATTCCGGGGAACAGTCCTGCTCTACTGACATTACAGTATTTACTATCACCACATCATTTCTGAGATCCTTCGGGAACCTTGGGCGCATTTGTCTGTCGATTACCCTGGAAACAAGTATAGCTTTTTCAGTGGGTTTACCTTCACGCTTTATAAATCCCCCGGGTATTTTCCCGACAGAATAAAGCTTTTCCTCGTAATCAACACTTAACGGGAAAAAATCAATTCCTTCTCTGGGTTCCTTTGAAGCAGTTGCAGTGGATAAAACAACTGTATCACCATAACGAACCAAAGCTGAGCCATTAGCAAGTTGCGCCAACTGGCCCACTTCAATTGAAAGCGGGCGGCCTGCCACTTCAAAATTATAGACTTTCTTCATATATCTACTCCTTTTCTCCGATTCCATGTACCCTTTCAAGATCTCAACAACCTGTCAAGGTACTATAGTCAGGGACAAAAGGTCAGGGAACAGGCTTCAAGAGACTTGCAGCCTCTTCTCTGATCTTCTGTTGCCCTCGACTATCCGGAATCGTTTTCAATATTATTTTTTCATTATATTAATGAGGTTATTCCCTCAAAGCTATCTGTTTTAAACTTGATAAATCACTTTTATTTATTCCTTGCCGCAGGAAATTTTTAGAAAAACAAATCAGTGCTAAAAAAGGGCGGAAATCCGCCCCACATTTATTTTGTTTGACAAGGAATGCGAATGCCGGATAATTATTTTCTGATATCCAGCTTTGCAATAATATCACGATATCTGTTAATATCCTTTTTCATTAGATAGTTTAACAGTCCTCTTCTTGCACCGACCATTTTCAACAGTCCACGACGGGAATGGTGATCCTTTTTATGGATCTTCAAATGTTCGGTAAGATGATTAATCCTGTCAGTTAAAAGCGCGATCTGTACTTCGGGAGAACCTGTATCACCCTCATGCAGCGCATATTTAGCAATAATCTCTTGTTTAGACATTCTTTCCATAAAAAATTCTCCTCTCTTTAAATTGCCGTATGCCCAGTAAATGGTCGGAGAGCCATTAACCGCGCATTCGGTTCGATAGACTAAGATATTTTAGCATACAATTTACTGGTTGTAAAGGATATTCCATTTTTTATTGTCTTTATCGTATGATAATTTCACCCTTAAGATTATCGCGTGAATATTTCA
>ERZ773359.1324-NODE-1324-length-34674-cov-12.767642_pt1 | contig 34674 bp, 28 predicted proteins | sample MGYA00374955_ERZ773359 | MGnify/ENA primary metagenome ERZ773359 (study PRJEB29098, sample SAMN04486028) | biogas fermenter metagenome | study: EMG produced TPA metagenomics assembly of the Biogas fermentation microbial communities from Germany - Plant 4 DNA1...
TTGTTCAGGGAAAACTTTTCAGAGGTTGTGTCACATATGTTTGACTTCTCTAGAATAAATTTTTATTGCTATTTAATTATATGTAAACAAATAGCTGTTAATGTGATATAATATTTGTGCTATTAGCAAAATATACTATAGTAAGTAGTTATACGGAGTATGGTGGATTCATTTTAAAATGATGTGATGCCCATAATACATTCCTAAGTTATTGGTAAATAATGATCTTTTGACACTTTGCCATAAACGGAGAGAAGGATAATGGCCAGGTTATCTAAAAAAAGTGTTGTATGGAAATGGATTATTTCGTATATCTGCATTATTCTGATATCTGCTATAAGTAGTTTGATTACATACAACCGCAGCCAAAATATCATTAAAGAGAGACAGGAAAAAATAAATGAGGTTGTATTGGAGCAAGCTTCAAAGCAAATACAAGATTGTATTGTTTTGCTTGAGAAGCTGAGAGAAGAGATACTTATTAATGCCAGTTTTAATTCTTTAAACAAGTCAAAGTTAGACCGCTACACATCAACAACCTACAAGCAATATTTGCTGTATAGTGATCTTAATACATATCTTAAACTTAATAATAGTTATTCACATATAATGTTGTATTTTAAAAGCGATGACAAAATAGTGTCGGATAGCACTGTTAATTATTCAAGTCCGTATTGGGAAATATATAATACAACACTTGGAATTAGTTTTGATGAGTGGACAAGCTTAATTAACGGAACATATAACAGTTTTCATGCTACTAATGTAAAAATGGATAATTCTGAAAGCACAATATTCTGTAGAACAATTCAAACCGAGCAGCTGGGCAGACAAAAAGTAAACCTTTTTGTAGTTTTCACAAAAGAGGACTGGGCTAAATTGTTAGCAGAATACCAGTACTATAAAGATACATCAATGCTAATACTTGATCAGTTTGGAAAAGCAGCAGTTAAGTTTGATAATGCATCAATAATTACCGGTTATGAAGATGAGCAAAAAATTATTGAAGCAATTAGAGCAGGAAAAAAGGAAATTACCTTAAGAAATAATGAAGTAATAAAGCTTTACTATTTACAGAATAATTCTCCTTATTTTCTTTGCATTTTGACTCCTGAAAGCGTTTACCTTGAAACAATACACAACTTTCAACTTATTTTTAGCTTTATATTCATTATTTCATTTGCTTTTAGCATAGTTTTAATAATTCTGTTTGTTAAAAACAACTATAAACCCGTTAGAGATTTGCTGAAAATATTGTTATCCACCGGTATATTCCAATCGACTGAGCACAAGGAACAACCTTCTATAGAAGATGAGAATGAATTCACTATTGTAAAAAAAGGTGTGGTACAGGTAAGCAGCAGTTATAATAGTGTAAAAATGGAACTTCACAGACAGAACAAGCTTTTGAGAAAAGTCTATCTTTCCAGGCTTTTGCAGGGGAAAACAAAACTACTTCCGGAAGAGCAGCTTAAGGAATTATATGGATTACATTTTAAATATACAGATTTTGTTGTTATTCTATTGTATGTTCAAGATTTTAACTCCAATCGGGATAATAATTACGATGCTGATCATAGTCCAACAGAGATAGTAGATTTAGATCATGCACAGTTAATTATGGTTGACAGATATAATGAACTAATTACAGACATGGGCTGGACTGTAAACTATACAAAAATTGATGACATTTTAGTACTTATTGTATGTTTTCCTCCAGAAGATAATAGTGTTAGCCTTCTTGGTACAATAATAAGGAAGGGTATGGAAGGGATTGAAAACTCTTACGGTATTGAATCTTTAGTATCAGTTAGTGGGAAACATTACAACATAGAAAAGTTATCAGTTGCTTATCAGGAAGCTTTACAGGCTTTCGAAGCAATAAAGTTATACGATTTAGGGAACTATGTTAATTATAGCGATATCTCTGAGCTTTTCAGCTCCAGTTACAATTATCCTTATGAAATGGAGCAAAAATTAATTAAAGCAATACAGCTTGGTGATTACTCAAATGCTGAATCAATCTTCTCTGAAGTTATACACAGTAATATAATAAATAAAAAGTATATTTCTCACGATATTATACGTTGTTTAATGTTTGATTTACTTGGAACAGTTATGAAAACATTTGACACCAAAAAGGAAAGCCAACAGTTCATAAAACAATTAAAACCTGCGAAAAGATTATCGGAGTGTTCGGATCTGCAAAGCATGAAAAAAATATTTAAAGAAATATTGTCTTGTTGCTGCGAGTTTTTTAGGGTTGGGATAGACAAGGACGAAAACTTATGTTATAAAATTCAAGCATATATCAGAGATAATTTTTGGGATTCCAATCTATGTGTTACTTCAATTGCAGAACACTTTTCCATGTCTCCTGTTGCATTGTCAAAGATATTCCGGGAAATAACGGGTACTAAAATTTCGCTTCTTCTTTCTGAAATCAGAGTAAAAAAATCTAAAGAATTATTGTTGTTGAGCAATACAAATCTAGCCTATATTGCAAGTAAGGTTGGTTTCGGCAGTACTAAAACTTTTACAAGAGCGTTTAAGCAAATAGAAGGATGTACACCTGGACAATGGCGAGAAAACCAGAAATGTATTGGTTAGGCAACGAATAATCTTATTCTTGTTACACATTTAAATTCCTTATGTGATTGTTATTTCAAGGACAAAAACTAAAATTTAGGGACATAATTTTTTTGACAGCTTAAGCAAGGCATTAATAGCGAATTACCGAGAATATTTTTTGTCTTATCTAATTTAGAAACTGTCCCTTCTAAATCTTTAGTGTAATTTATACAATTATACACAGAGTTTTTCCGTTTAGATAGTTAATTTTCACAAATTTTTTATCAGAACGATTATCAAAGGAGATATTTAATATGATATAAGCTACTCTCACAAAAGATCCGTCGTAGTTTTTTCAGTCCTAGACTGATTAACTAATAAATATATAACTTAATATTAAATTAGGGAGGGTTATTATGAAAACAAAAAAGTTAGTATCTTTCTTGCTGGTTCTAACTATGCTTTCTGTGTTTATGCTTAGTGGATGTGGCATAACAGGTCCTGCTGGTAGCGGGGGAAGTGATGTAACCCCGGATACGTCAGTGGATGGGCAGCAACCAAGTGATACAAAAAAAGATGATTCCTGGACTTTGCTCGAACCGCTTAAAAAAGAAGCTGGTGAGTTAACAACACCAAGAAGCAATTACATAAAATACCCACTTGCAGATGCTTCGGGTATTACGCTGCGGTATTGGATGCCTTTGCCCAGTAATGTATCTAAAAACTCACCAACAGTAAATGAAACAGAATGGGCAAGAATCTGGCAAGAAATGACCGGAGTTAAAGTTGAATTCATTCACCCCACTCAAGGCAGTGAGAATGAGGAATTTTCAGTGCTAATTGCTGGTAATTTATTGCCTGACATTATTGAGTGGGAATGGACAACCACTTATCCAGGTGGCCCGGCTGCAGCTGAAGAAGAAGGCGTTCTGATTAACCTTGATAAATACATCTCCCCGACAGGTGCTGCAGCAGATTTATGGCAGTATTTACAAGATAACCCTACAATAGATCGTGAAGTTAAAAACGATGAAGGCAGCTATTACTGCTTCCCATTTATTCGCGGGGATAAATATCTACAGTGTACATCGGGGCTTATTTACCGTGCAGACTTATTCAAGGCTGCTGGTATAACCAAAGCACCGGTAACAATAAACGAGTGGACCGAAGCTCTTACCAAGCTGAAACAAAATGGAGTTCAAAAGCCTATGGTGCAGCAAAGCATTGAAAACTTACAGAGCGGAACAATGAACGCATATAAAATCCGTGCCGGCATGTATGTTGATCATGCTACCGGAAAAGTTAAATATGGCTTTATGGAAGAAGGGTATAAACAGTGGATGCTACAAATGAACGAATGGGTTAAAGCCGGATTATTGGATCCAGATATTTTAACCAGTGACAGAACAACATTAGAAACATATATTATGACTGGTGTTGGAGCTGTTTGCTATGGTGCGGGTGGTGGATATATGGGAACATTCCTGACAACCGCAAAAGCCGATCCCGATACTTATGGTAAGGATTTTGATTTAGCTGCAGCTAATTTCCCAGTACTTAAAGAAGGCGAAATGGTTATGTATGGTGGTGCTTCATACGATTATGCAACAACATCCAAGGCTTCAGCAGTAATCACAGAGGATTGTAAATATCCGGAAATTGCTGCCAAGTTCCTCAATTTCAGTTATAGCCAAAAAGGGCATTTAGCTATGAACTTTGGTGAAGAAGGCAAATCATATACTATGGTTAATGGCAACCCCACTTATACCGATTTAGTTATGAAAAATCCTGATGGCTTAAGTGTTGCAGTTGCAATGGCTCATTGGGGTCGTGCGAATATGTCAGGTGCATTTGTACAGGATCCAAACTATATCTTCCAGTATTATGAAAACGAACAACAGAAGAAGGCGCTGTATATGTGGAATGATGAAAGCGACAGTCAGAAAACGCTTATACCTCCTGTAACTTTAACACAAGAGGAAAGCAGAAGATATGCTACTTTGAACAGCCAGGTAGATACATATGTAAAAGAACAACGTGCACGTTTCTTTACCATGGAGGGAGATATTTCTGCCGAATGGGATTCATATGTAAAAACCTTAAAGGAATTAGGGGTAGAAGAAATGGTGGCAATATACCAGGCAGCCCTCGATCGTTATAACGCTCGTTAGTTTATAATTAGGGAATTGAAGGATAAGTCTGCTATTAAAAGCAGACTTATCCTAATATATTTTATAGTATCAACCAGTATATTAGCCCTCTAGGTATATATGATAGCTTTTAATGATAAAAAAGGAGGCAAAACCTGTACATGAAAAAAGTAATGCGACTTCAAACTCTTTCTTCAAAAGCAAAAGCACCAGATAAAAAAAGCAAAAACCTTGTATGGCAAAGGATCAAAAGAAACAAGGAAATATATTTACTGATTCTGCCGGTAATTATATATTACATACTTTTCCATTACAAGCCAATGTACGGTTTAATTATTTCATTTCAAGATTACAGGCCCAGAAAAGGAATTTCAGGAAGCGAATGGGTAGGGTTTGAAAACTTTTTGACGTTCTTTAACAGTATATACTTTGGCCGTTTAATTAGAAATACATTAAGAATAAGCCTTTCTACACTTATTTTTGGTTTTCCGGCTCCAATCATATTAGCCCTTTTGATTAATGAGCTAAAAAATGTACGATTTTCACGGTTTGTACAAACAGTAACATACATGCCCCACTTTATTTCATTAGTTGTGATTTGTGCCATGATACGTGAATTTGTGAAATCTAATGGTTTCATTACACAATTGCTGGTTGTGTTGTTTGGATATGAAGGGAAGGATTTACTTAGCAAAGCAAGTGCCTTTGTGCCTATATACGTAATCTCAAACATATGGCAGGGCATAGGTTGGGGATCGATAGTATATTTAGCTGCTTTAACAGCTATAGATCCTCAGCTGTATGAAGCTGCTGAGGTTGATGGTGCCAATACCCGGTGGAAAAAGACAATACACATTACACTGCCATGCCTGTTACCCACCATCATTATAATGTTTATCATGAGAATGGGTCAGGTAATGAGTGTGGGATACGAAAAAATAATTTTGCTGTATAATGAAGGAATTTATGAAACAGCAGATGTAATATCATCCTATGTATACCGAATGGGGCTTGTTAACCGTCAATATTCATTCTCCGCTGCTGTTGGATTGTTTAACTCAGTTATAAATTTTGCTCTCGTTGTTATAGCTAATAAAATAAGCAGAAGTGTCAGTGAAACAAGTTTATGGTAAGGGGAGTGATTATATGGCAAAAGTAAAAAACAAGATAAGAGAAAGCACTTCGGATAGGATTTTTAATGTTGTTAATATAGTACTGTTATCTTTACTGGTTATTGCTTGTTTTTATCCTTTCTGGCATGTAATATGCGCATCTTTTAGCAAACCCTCATTATTTATGTCTCATTCAGGTATACTTCTAAAACCTGTTGGCTTCAGCCTGGCTGCGTATAGGAAAGTTTTTGAAAATGCGTCTATATGGAATGGTTATTTAAATACTATTTATTATGTTGTGGTAGGAACAGCGCTTAATATTGCAATGACAGTTATAGGAGCATATTTTTTGTCACGTAAAAACATACCGGGGAAAAAAATAGTAATGGTATTTATCATGTTTACCATGTATTTTTCAGGTGGTATGATTCCGGCTTTTTTGAATATCCAATCTCTTGGGTTATATAATACCCGTGGAGCTCTTATTTTTCCAAGTGCAATTAATACTTTTAATCTGATAGTTATGCGTACAGCATTAATGTCTATAGATGATAGTATGGAAGAGTCTGCGAGGCTTGACGGAGCAAATCACATAACTATTTTAGTAAGAATTATGCTTCCATTAACTAAAGCAACGGTAGCAGTGTTGATTTTATACTATGGCGTTTCCCACTGGAATTCGTGGTTTCCTGCGATGATTTATCTTGACGATAAGTCAAAAGAACCGCTTCAGCTGGTGCTGCGGCAAATACTTATTATTAATGATATGAGTGACATGAATATAGGAGAAGATCAGGAGTTAATATCTGAAACAATTAAACATGCAACAATTTTGGTATCCACTGTACCCATCTTATGTCTGTATCCCTTCTTACAGAAATACTTTACAAAGGGAATGATGATAGGAGCGCTAAAAGGGTAGAAGACAGGTCAGATAATTTCATATTAAAATATGATAGTTTATAATAATAACCCTGCTTACGATGAAATAATAAAACATAAGCAGGGATTATTATTTTTCTCTAAGGCCCTGCGTATATTACAGGTAATACTTACAAAAAATAATAATTCAGCGTATGTTTCACGGAGGCCTGAATTATGAAGAAAAAAAGAAAAGAAAACCGAAGAGCATGGATTATAATTGGAATAATAGCCATTGCATTAACAGTACTGTTGTCTTATAATTTCTTTCGTCCTGTTTCTTTGTCTTACAAAAAGGTAAAAGCTCAAATTGGTAATATTGTAACGTATTACTCCTTTTCAGGTAATGTCAGTTCAAAAGAGCGGCAATCTGTTTTTTCAGAGAAAATGGTGCAAATATCAGAGATTAATATAGAAGAAGGAGAAGAGGTTGCAGCAGGGGATGTTTTATTCACTACCACTGCAGGTGATTTAATAAAATCCAAAATAAATGGTGAGGTAGTATTAATTAATGTTGAAGAGAACCAACAGGCCATTCCAGGGACTTTGCTTGCTGAAATTGTTAATTATAACAATCTGGAAGTAATATTTAAGGTTGATGAATTCGATGTAGGTGCTCTGAATACAGGGAAAAGCGTAACTGTTTATATTCCTGCTATCAAAAAGGAGTTTAGCGGAGAGATTCACAGCATATCAAATGAAGGGCAGATAGCAAATGGTGTAACTTTTTACACTGCGGCAATAGACATAGAGCAGGACGGAAATATTCGCACAGGCATGTCAGCTGAGGTAAAGCTTATAAGTGATAGAGCTGAAAATGTTGTAACCCTTCCAATGAACGTAATTCAATTTGACGAGCAAAACCAACCCTACGTACTTAAAAATGGAGACAGAAATTCGGTTATTAAACAGAACATAACAACAGGAATTAATGATGGAACATATGTTGAAATTAAAAGCGGGGTTTTGGACGGAGAAGAAGTGTTATACAGAAATGATCTGAAACTGGAGGCATTATTGTTTCCTGAAGGAGGGAAAAATACAAAGTTTTATCCCAGAGGAGACAAAAAATGAGCGGAATTGTTAATATGAAAAACATATGTAAGAGCTATTATTTAGGCGATGAAGAAGTAAAAGTATTAAAAAATGTAAATCTCACAGTGAACAAAGGAGAATTCATATCTATTCTGGGTCCTTCTGGCTCTGGCAAAACGACGCTGATGAATATTATAGGGTGCCTTGATATACCTACATCGGGGGATTATATATTATGTGGAAACGACATTTCTGAATTAAACGAATTAGAACTTGCCAGAATACGGAACAAAGAAATAGGGTTTGTTTTTCAAAGTTTTTTCCTTCTTCCCAGGTTAACGGCGGTACAGAATGTAGAACTTCCTCTTGTTTATTCCAACATACCACAGAAAGAACGCAGAAAAAAAGCGAAGGAGATGCTTTTCAGGGTTGGTTTATCGGATAAAATAAATAATCTCCCAAATCAGCTTTCGGGGGGACAGCAACAACGGGTGGCAATTGCCAGGGCCCTTGTAACAGAACCCTCAATTATCCTTGCTGATGAACCAACAGGTGCTCTGGACCAAAAAACCGGCGCGGGTATAATTGAATATTTTGAAAAGTTAAATGAGGAAGGGAAGACAATTATAATTATTACCCATGATATTAATGTTGCAGGGCATGCACACAGGACTGTTAACATACTTGATGGAAAGTTAACGGAGGGTACGGGTTTAAATGATCCTTGAAAGCATTAGAATGTCTTTAATGAATATAAGAAAAAACAAGCTCAGGTCAATGCTGACAATGCTTGGTATTGTTATTGGTGTGGCTTCCATTATTGCTTTAATTACAATTGTACAGGGTGCAACAAATAATATCAGTAATGAAGTTATTAAGCTTGGCGGCAACAAGATATATATTAATGTAATTGGAACTCCACTTAAGCAGGGACTTACACAAAATGATGCGGAACAGATATCATCCCTCGATAACATAGCTGGTGTTTCTCCAACAATAACGGGAAAAACTACCGTAATATATGAAAAAAATATACTGAAGGATATAGTTATTGAAGGCAAAAACGAAGTATATTTCAGAGCAGATCCGGATTTATTAAGTTCGGGAAGAGCTATAAATATTCTTGATCTGGAAAGTAAAAACCAGGTTGCAATTATTGGAAGCAACATAGTCAGAGAATTATTTTTCGGTATAAATCCAATAGGAGAAAAAATCATTATAAATGGAATGTTGTATACAGTTGTTGGTACGCTTAAAGAAACAACAGGCTTTAGTCTGGGCTCCACCAATGATACTGTTATAATACCGTATACAACGGCTTTACGGATTCTTGGTGTAAAAAACATATCAACCCTGGATGCCTACCTTGAGGATACAAGCATGGCAGATCATACAATTATGGAGATAAAAGGTATTTTAAACCAGGCCTTTAACTATAATGAAGATGCTTATAATATTTACAATATGGGCGATATAATAGACTCATTTCAATCAATAATGTCAATGATGTCTATGCTTCTTGGCGGAATTGCTGCGATATCCCTTGTGGTTGGCGGAATTGGTATTATGAATATGATGCTTGTATCCATAACCGAACGCACAACAGAAATAGGATTGCGGAAGGCCTTAGGAGCAACACCGTTTGCAATCAGGCTTCAGTTTATAATTGAATCCATATTTCTTTCTTTAACAGGAGGGGTTATAGGTTTAATATTCGGTGTATTACTGGCATATGTTCTGGGAGCAATAATAGGTGTAGGTGTATCAATTTCCCTGTCAACAAATTTACTGGCGGTGGGTTTCTCTGCAACTGTTGGAATAGTTTTTGGATACATGCCTGCTAGAAAAGCAAGCCGCTTGAACCCCATAGATGCTTTAAGAAGTCTTTAGCTATTTAAATTTTGGAGGAAAAAGCTATCCCGGGGTCCACATCTGGGCATCCAAAGCTATTTTAGGATCAATGCCGTACCTCCAATTAACATTTTTAAGTTGCATAGATATTCTTAATGTGAAGTATTTATACTGAAAATTGCAGAAGACTGAAAAATTCTCAGCATCCCCTTGAAGGCATTAATCTGTTTCTGCTTTCCCAAATTTATTATAAATATTTATATTCATATTCGGCACTTTCGCATAACGGTGTTTATGGATAAAATAGATATGGTGAGATAAAAAGCTACCCGAAAGGTTAGTAATATAAACTGCGAAAAGTTATAATTCTGAGGTGAAAAAAGAATGCAGGTAAACGGACAAATTGAAGGATTAAAGAAAGGTGTTTTGGAATCTCTTCAAAATTTATATGATATGAAGATTCCAAGAGGTCAGGTATTAACAGAAGATCTTATTTCTGTTCTGGCACAGGTTTCTTCCTCTGTTAACCGCGAGATTTCGGTTTTAACCGACAGAAAGGGAAATGTATTGGATGTGCGGGTAGGAGACAGTAACACAGCAGGTGTTTTCCCGATTAATGTCAGAAGGGGCGGAACCGGGCTGGCAGGTGTTAGGTGTATTCACACGCACCCGGGTGGAAGAAGCACTCTGTCAGAGCTGGATATAAGCACATTGAAACAATTGCGCCTTGATATGATGATTGCTGTAGGCGTTTTTAACGGAAAAGCAACAGAAGTATCTGCTGCTATATTGGATGATGACATGCGAAAGGTTGAATTTTACGGACCCTATAATCCTTATGACAACATGCTTAATGAAATAGCCGACATTGTTCAAAAAAACGATAAGCCGGGTAAAGAGCTGACAGTTCTTAGAAGAGAAGATAAAGAACGGGCACTTTTAATTGGTATCGAAACACCTGATACTCCTGTTATTTCAGGAGTGAGTGAAGCGAACATATCTCTTATGGAATTGGTTGAATTGGCAAAAACTGCAGGAGCAGTGGTTGTTGATACAATATTGCAGAAAAGGCCTTCAAAAGATCCGGCATTTCTCATTGGGAAAGGAAAACTTGCAGAAATCAGCAGAGTAGTCCAGGCAAAAGAAATAGACCTGATAATTTTCGATGAGGAATTGTCGGGTTCACAGCTCAGGAATATTGAAAACTATACAAATACTAAAGTAGTGGATAGAACAGGGCTTATCCTGGATATATTCGGGCAAAGGGCAAAATCGAGGGAAGGCCGGGTACAGGTTGAGCTTGCCCAACTAAATTATCTTCTGCCCAGGCTGCAAGGCCGTGGTATTACTCTTTCAAGGCTTGGTGGCGGCATTGGTACAAGAGGTCCCGGTGAAACAAAGCTTGAAACCGACAGGCGTCATATAAGAAGGCGTATTGATTCTTTAAAAAAAGAACTTATTGATATACAGAACCAAAGACAAACAGTGAGACGGGAAAGAGAAAAAAATAAAATTCCGGTGATTGCACTTGTTGGTTATACTAATGCCGGGAAATCCACTTTGTTAAATGCTTTATGCTCTGCAGATGTTTTTGTGGAAGACAAGCTGTTTGCAACTCTTGATACAACTATCCGAAGGATGCAGCTTGAAGAGAACACCACTGTTTTGATCTCCGACACTGTTGGATTCATACGTAAGCTTCCCCACCATCTTGTTGAAGCATTTAAAGCCACCCTTGAAGAAGCAGTCCTTGCTGATCTTCTTTTGATAGTAGCAGATGCGTCCGATCCCTATTCCCCGGATCATATCCGTGTTGTAAATGAAATATTATCGGATTTGGGCGCATCGGATAAACCGTCTGTTCTTGTATGGAATAAGTGGGACCTGGTGGACAGAGATTTTCGAAGTCTCTTTTTCAGAAACGAGTTTATTGAAGTCAACGTGTCGGCAATTACCGGGCAGGGCTTTGACCAGTTAAAGGAAGTAATAAAAAATAATATAAAGCCCGAGACTGAGAAGTTAAAGCTTCATATTCCTTTTACTGAAGGTTGGGTTTTACCCTTCCTGTATGAAAATGGTACAGTGAATTCAGTCCATTATGAAGACAATATTTCTGTTGTTGAGGTAGAAATCGACAAAAAACACATTGGCAGAATAAGTTCTTTTGTAGAAAATTGATAATTTTATGTGTTTTTTTGAAAGATATGAATGGTTAAATAAGACTTTTCATGGTAAGATTAAATAGTGGGAATTAAATTTTTGGTGGAAGTATAATATAAATTGATTAATTAAGTTTAAGGAGGCAACTGTGCAGGAGTTTATATCAAGCGATTTTTTTACATGGGTTGTTTTTCCACTTATAATAATAATTGCGCGTATGATTGATGTAACTTTGGGGACATTACGGATTATATTTGTTTCAAGGGGAAACAGGATTATAGCGCCAATACTTGGTTTTTTTGAAGTTCTTGTCTGGGTAATTGTGATCAGCCAAATTATGCAAAACTTAAATAATCCGTTAAACTACATTGCATATGCTCTGGGCTTCGCAATAGGCAATTATCTTGGTATACAAGCTGAGGATAAATTAGCCATTGGACATTTGGTTATCCGTCTTTTTGTTACTGAAGACGAAGAAGATATTATGAAAAAAATAATTAATGCCGGCTTTGGAATAACATCCATTAAAGGTAAAGGGGCTACAAATGAAGTTACAATCCTCTATTCGGTAATAAAAAGAAAAGACCTGGAGTCCTTTCTTTCCATCATAAATGAAAGCGATAAAAAAATATTTTATTCGGTAGAATCAGCCAGAGAGGCTCATTTAGGGATTTACCCCCAGACAGGCAGCAATTTATCCAATCAACGGAGGGATATCCTTAGAAAATTATCGGGTGGTTTTAGCAAAAGAAAATGATCTTTACAAATACGAAATTTACCTATTATAATATACAATATATTGACAATAAACACGATAAAAATACAATATATTGGGGGTAAATGTCATGAAGTTAACAGAAAATGCTGTAAGGGTACTTGAGAAAAGATATTTAGCTAAGGACGAGAATGGTAACGTAATTGAAACACCGGAGCTGATGTTCAGACGGGTTGCAAAAACCGTAGCTATGGCAGATAAAGACTATGTAGATGAAAAAGAACTATTAGCCATAGAGGAAAGATTTTATAACCTGATGACACAGCTTTATTTTTTGCCAAATTCACCAACACTTATGAATGCAGGAAGACCCTTAGGACAGCTCAGTGCCTGTTTTGTATTACCCATTGAAGACAGCATGGAGGGCATTTTTGACAGTGTTAAGAATGCAGCGCTTATTCATAAAAGCGGCGGTGGCACAGGTTTTAGTTTTTCAAGGTTAAGATCAAAGGGTTCATCTGTTAATTCTACCGGTGGTGTTGCCAGTGGCCCGGTAAGTTTTATGAAAGTTTTTAACTCGGCTACAGAAGCAGTAAAACAAGGTGGTACACGCAGAGGCGCCAATATGGGAATTTTGCGCGTAGATCACCCCGACATTCTTGAATTTATAACCTGTAAGCAAAACAATGAGGATATTACCAATTTCAATATAAGTGTGGGTATAACCGAAGCTTTTATGAAAGCAGTTGAAGAGGGCAGGGATTACGATTTAATAGAGCCAAAAGCAAAGAAAAAGTCTGGAAAATTGAATGCTCGCGAAGTTTTTAATATGATGGTGGAAATGGCTTGGAAAAATGGAGAACCCGGTATAATCTTCCTCGACAGGCTGAATCGTGACAATATAACCCCCGAACTTGGCGAAATAGAAAGCACTAACCCTTGCGGTGAACAGCCACTGCTTCCTTACGAAGCATGTAACCTTGGCTCCATTAATTTAAGTCTGATGCTGAAGGAAACTGATAAAGGGCTGGAAGTTGATTTTGATAAACTAAAGGAAGTTGTTCATGAATCTGTTCACTTTTTAGATAATGTTATTGATGTAAATAAGTATCCGTTACCAGAAATAGATCAAATGACCCGTGGCACCAGAAAAATAGGGTTAGGTGTTATGGGTTGGGCTGATATGTTATTAAAGCTTGGTATTCCATACAATTCTGATGAAGCAATTACTCTTGCCGAAGAGGTTATGGGCTTTATTCGCAAAGAGGCCCGTCAGAAATCAATGGAACTTGCAAAAATAAAAGGTGTATTCCCTTATTATGATAAAAGCATATATAAAGACAAAAAAATAAAAATTAGAAATGCCACAACCACCACAATAGCGCCAACTGGTACCCTAAGTATTATTGCTGGGGTTTCAAGCGGAATAGAACCGCTTTTCGCCATATCCTTCATTAAAAATGTTATGGATAACGATGAACTTGTGGAAACCAATCCGATTTTTAAGGAAATAGCAAAGCAGAGAGAGTTTTACTCGGACGAGCTGATGAAGACCATTGCAAAAAAAGGCGGCGTGAACGATATTGAAGAGATCCCTGAGGATATTCGCAAAATCTTTGTAACAGCCCACGATATTTCTCCCGAATGGCATGTGAAAATGCAGGCTGCGTTCCAGAAGCATACCGATAATGCTGTTTCCAAAACTGTTAATTTAAGGCATGATGCAACTCTTGAAGATGTGCGTGAGGTCTTTTTAACTGCTTACAAATTAGGTTGTAAAGGTGTAACAATATACCGTGACGGAAGCAGGGACTCCCAGGTATTAAACATAGGAAAAGTCAAAGGTAAGGATGAAAATGAGCATGATAGTAAAGGCAGGTTCAAGATCAGTCCAAGACCACGCCCAGATATTACAAACGGATTTACCGAAAAGGTGAGAATAGGCTGTGGAAATCTATATATTACTGTTAATTACGATGATGAAGGTATCTGCGAGGTATTTACAAATACCGGAAGGGCAGGGGGGTGTCCATCCCAGTCCGAAGCCACCGCACGCCTTGTTTCAATTGCCCTTCGTTCGGGCATAGATGCAGAATCAATAATAGAGCAATTAAAGGGGATCCGTTGTCCTTCAACAATACGCCAGCGTGATATGAAAGTTTTGTCCTGTCCTGATGCAATAGGGCGCTTGATTGAAAAAGTTATGAATCATCAAAACGGAAATGGCAACGAAATAAATGGCAATAAGGGCAATAGTATAACCGCCTCTGCTCAAAAAAACAGTCCGCTGTCCGGTTCATCAGAAATTTCGGTTGGAAAAACAGAAAAACGAAATCACCATGATGAGCACCTTTGCCCAGAGTGTGGAGAACCTGTGGAACATGAAGGCGGATGCGTAACATGCCGTAGCTGCGGCTACTCAAAATGCGGCTAACAGGATTTACATAATAAATTATGTATGTGATTTATAAAATTAATATATGATTTTGTCAATGGTCAGAAATTACGGGTTCAGAAACATAAACTATCTTATAGAGTTGCGTGGTTTAAAGGAAAACTTGCTGTGTGGCAATTGCCCTTGCACCATTCATGGATTTATAATTAATTTTTGAATATTTGGCCTATAGGGTATTTTGTAAGGGAAACAGCATAAATGATAATAAGAAAGGGCATAACCTTATTGAAATGGCTGGGATTACAGAGGTGGCTTATGGAATCTTATGATTCCATACAAGGCTTTAAAGCCAATAGTTTTCCTGGTTTCCCGTTCCAAACAATGGAGCATCCATTATTGTTGTGGGCAATAAATTGACGTTATCGCAATTAAAGTTAGTGTACATCTTCAATTACTTAAGCGGTGATGACATTAAGAGAATTGCCGTCAATTGATTGACAGAAACGCAATTAAATTTGTTGTTGTACTTGAAAAAGTTTTATGTTATAGTAAAACTATAAAGTAAATAGATGTAAGTGGAGAGAAGGAGTCACATAAATCCGATATTTGCTGTTCGGATCTTTGTGACTTTTTTTCGTTTACATATATTAATAATAAATTAGAGGTGATGTTTAAAATGTCTGACAAAACAGTATGGGTTGACTTTGATACTTTGGAAAGATTTATGGTGGATGTATTTAAGGGCGTAGGCGTTCCTGAGGAAGATGCAAAAATATGTGCAGATGTTTTGATTGAATCTGATAAAAGGGGAATTGATTCACATGGAATTAACCGCCTGAAGCCAATTTATTACGACAGGATTAAAGCAGGCATACAAAACCCTGTTACAAATTTCGAAATTGTTAAGGAAGGCCCAACAACTGCAGTGGTTGACGGTCATAATGGTATGGGCCATGTAATAAGTAAAAGAGCTATGAACATGGCAATTGAAAAGGCAAAAAAATATGGTATGGGTATGGTAGCAGTAAGAAACTCTACTCACTACGGAATTGCAGGTTATTATGCGACAATGGCTACAGAACAGGGAATGATTGGAATAACAGGAACAAATGCAAGACCTTCTATTGCCCCAACTTTTGGTGTTGAGAATATGCTTGGAACAAACCCCCTTACATTCGGAATACCAACCGATGAAGAGTTTCCTTTCGTTCTCGACTGTGCAACATCCATCTCTCAGCGCGGAAAGATTGAAGTATATGCAAAGCTTGGAAAGTCTCTTCCGGAAGGCTGGGTAATTGATGAAAACGGAAATACAATGACCGATCCCAATGAAACGCTTGAAGCCCTTGTAAAAGGCAAGGCAGCGCTAACACCATTAGGTGGAATTGGGGAAGACACAGGAGGGTACAAGGGTTATGGCTATGCCACAGTTGTTGAAATCCTTTCTGCGGCTCTTCAAAGCGGAAGTTACCTAAAAATGCTGTTGGGCTTTGAAAATGGAAAAAGGGTTCCATATCGTCTTGGCCATTTCTTTATTGCTATAGATGTATCTGCCTTTGTAGAGCTTGATGAATTCAAAAGGACCACAGGAAATATACTGAGAGAACTTAGAAATTCCAAAAAGGCTCCGGGTCAGGATAGAATATACACCCCGGGCGAAAAAGAATATCTTGCATGGCTTGAAAGAAAGGATAAGGGTGTTCCACTGAATGAAGAACTTCAAAAAGAAATAAAAACCTTAATCCAGGAGCTCGATCTTAAAGGTTACGATTTTCCATTCTGATTAAATATGTCGGTCGTAACCATAAGACTTATTTATTAATAACAGGAGGTTTGGCATATGTCCGTCCAGCAGGAAGCACTAGAGTTGCATAAAAAATTAAGGGGCAAAATAGAGGTTGTCAGCAGGGTGGAAATAAAGGATCGTAAGGATCTTTCCCTGGCTTACACACCAGGTGTGGCCCAGCCATGCCTTGAGATACAAAAGGATGTCGATCTTTCATATGAGCTTACAAGAAGATGGAATACTGTTGCCGTGATTACAGATGGTACTGCTGTTCTGGGTCTGGGGAATATTGGCCCCGAGGCAGGAATGCCGGTTATGGAAGGAAAATGTGTTTTGTTTAAAACCTTTGCAGATGTTGATGCTTTCCCCCTTTGTATCCGTTCAAAAGACGTTGGTGAAATTGTTAACACTGTAAAATTGATTGCAGGCAGCTTCGGAGGGATAAATCTTGAAGATATTTCAGCGCCTCGTTGCTTTGAAATTGAAAGAAGGCTGAAAAAAGAATGTGACATTCCTGTTTTTCATGATGATCAGCACGGAACTGCAGTAGTTACATTAGCGGCTTTGATAAACGCATTGAGAATCGTCAAAAAAGAAAAAGATGTAAAGATAGTGATAAACGGTGCAGGAGCTGCCGGTACTGCGATAGCCCGTTTATTGTTAAGCACGGGCTTTGAGAATATAATCGTCTGCGACCGCATAGGTGTATTATACGATGGCCTTGAAGAGCTTGACGAGGAAAGGAAATCCCTGGCCAGGGTAACCAACAGGGAGAGGAAGAAAGGAAATCTTAACGACGTTATTGCAGGCGCAGATGTGTTTATAGGTGTGTCGGGCCCCGGTGCGTTAACCGGTGATATGGTAAGGACCATGGCAAGGGATCCGATAATCTTTGCCATGGCAAACCCTGTTCCGGAAATCATGCCCGATGAAGCAATAGAAGCCGGCGCAAAAGTAGTCGGCACAGGCCGTTCTGATTTTGCGAACCAGATAAATAATGTAATGGCTTTTCCCGGAATCTTCAGAGGTGCTCTCGATGTAAGAGCAAGTGATATTAACAATGAAATGAAGATTGCCGCAGCAGAAGCAATTGCTTCCCTGGTATCAGAAGAGGAGTTGAGTGCTGAATACATAATTCCGGCTCCACTCGATCCCAGAGTGGTAGAAACGGTAGCAAAAGCTGTTGCAAAAGCAGCGAAAGAATCTGGTGTAGCCAGGGTATAGCGGGGCTAAAAAAATAACCTCCGCCGCATTTTTTACAGGCGGCAGATACCTGTTTTGTAAATTCTTCTTTTGTCCTGTAGTAAAAGGGATTGCTTGCGCAATTCCTTTTACTGTAATATGAAGAGTGAGGATAAAAAAAGAAAGTGAGGTAGTATCATGGGAAAGTATGTAATAACCCTGGATCAGGGAACTACCAGTTCCAGAGCAATAGTATTCGATAGTTCGGGCAATGTAGTGGGCCTTGTTAAAAAGGAGCACAGACAGATTTATCCTAAACCCGGCTGGGTTGAGCATGATCCTGATGAAATTTGGGCAAATCAGGTTGATGTATTACGCAGCGTAGTTGAGAACTGTAATATATCCACAGAGGATATTTTAGCCCTTGGAATTACAAACCAGCGGGAAACCATAGTTTTATGGGATAAAAATACAGGCAGGCCTGTATATAATGCCATAGTATGGCAGTGCAGAAGAACGGCTGATATATGTGATACGCTGATAAAAGAGGGCGTAGGGGATGAAATACACCGGAAAACAGGTCTTATAATAGATGCATATTTTTCAGGCTCAAAAATAAAATGGATACTTGATAGTTTCCCAAATATCAGGAAAGAAGCAGAAAAGGATAATATCTGCGCTGGTACAATAGATACATGGCTTATATGGAATTTAACAGGCGGGAAGGCTCACGCTACAGATTATTCAAACGCTTCGAGAACAATGTTGTTTAATATCCTAAATCTTAACTGGGATGAAGATATACTGAAAATGCTCGATATCCCTGCGTCAATACTGCCCGAGGTTAAGCCATCGGCTTCTATATTTGGGTTTATTGATAAAAGCATTCTTGGCAGGGAGATTCCTATTGCGTCGGTCATGGGAGATCAGCAGGCATCCCTTTTTGGACAGACCTGTTTTAAGGCCGGTATGGCTAAGAATACATATGGCACCGGATGTTTTCTGTTGGCAAACACCGGAAGTAAAGCTGTTTTTTCGAAGAACAAGTTATTAACAACAATTGCATGGGGTATAGAGAATAAGGTTGATTATGCAATAGAAGGCAGTGTGTTTGTGGCTGGTTCTGCCATTCAATGGCTCAGAGATGGACTGAAAATAATTAATACTTCAAGGCAATGTGATGAATTTGCCGAATCTGTTGAAGATACAAAAGGTGTATATTTTGTACCTGCTTTTGCAGGTTTGGGAACGCCTTACTGGGATATGTACGCAAGAGGAGCCATATTTGGGTTAACAAGCGGAGTTACCCGGGAACATATAGCCAGGGCTACGCTTGAAGCCATTGCATATCAGGTAAAGGACCTGGTTGAATGTATGAAGGAGGATGCAAATTGCGACCTTAACCTGCTTAAGGTTGATGGCGGTGCAAGTGTAAGCGATATTATGATGCAGTTTCAGGCCGATATCCTGCGTATTAATGTGGTGAGGCCCAAAGTAATAGAAACTACCGCCCTTGGTGCAGCATTTATGGCAGGGCTTCGGACAGGAATGTGGTCAAGCTTTGATAATATTACAAAAACATGGGCTCAGGACCGTGTTTTTGAACCCAAAATGGATGAAGAGCGCAGCAGAAAACTGTATGCAGGTTGGAAAAAAGCTGTGGAACGGTCCCTTGGATGGATTGATAGTTAATACCATTTCAGTGCATGGCAATACCGGTGGCAGAGGCAGAGAACCGGTTGTATTTACCGCATCTGTCACCGAAATAGCCCACAGGCTGCTGGTTTTCAAGGACCGAAACAACTTCGCATTGGTTTGAACAGTCACTACAGACAAAGCTTTTGGATTTAAAACTTGAGGCTGAAATGGAAAACCCCTTAAAATGTGTTTTAGTTTTTTCTCTGGAAACTTTCTCCCTGGCAAGTATCGCAGCGCCCACAGCTCCCATTACATCATAATGCTCCGGGATTAATACAGGCATATTCAAAGCCTTTTCAAAAGCGCGGTGAATTCCGCTGTTGGCAGCCACACCTCCTTGGAAAATGACCTTTGGCAAAATATCCTTTCCCTTAGCCACATTACTGAGGTAGTTTCTTACCAGTGCATCGCAAAGGCCGGCAATAATATCACAAGTGTTGTATCCAAGCTGCTGTTTATGGATCATGTCCGATTCCGCGAAAACAGCACATCGTCCTGCTATTCGTACAGGAACGGTTGCCTTTAAAGCATGGTCTCCAAACTCTTCAATGGGAATGCCAAGACGTTCGGCCTGGCGGTCAAGGAAAGAACCTGTACCTGCTGCACACACCGTGTTCATGGCAAAGTCTGTTACCACACCATCCCTGATTATTATTATTTTCGAGTCCTGGCCTCCAATTTCAAGAACGGTTTTTACATCCCTTTCTGTTTGAATTGCTGCAACTGCATGGGCGGTTATTTCATTTTTAACTATGTCCGCACCGGTTTGAATTGACGCTATCATTCTGCCGCTGCCCGTTGTTCCAACGGAATATATTTGCCTGTCGTCATATTTTTTCTGAATCTCGGCAAAAACCAATTGCACTGCTTCCATAGGCCTGCCCTTGGTTCTGACATATAATTTTTCCACTACATTATTGTTATTGTCCAGTAAAACAAGGTTTGTGCTAACAGAACCTACATCAATTCCCAGCGAATACATGTTCCCGTCTCCTTTCAAGTAAGTCAATAAAAGCCTCGATACGGGTCATATAGCCTGCCTCTCCGGTCATTTCATCAACTATCAGGGAGAGCATAGGGAGTTTTTTTTCCCGGGAGATCGTAGGTAAAATTGCCTTTGAAACAATTTCAGGCATGCACCCCATTGGAAAGATCTGAATGGCACCGTCAAAGCCTTCTCTCGAAGCCAACACAGCTTCCCCCACACATTCCCGTGCATGTCCGCCTATGTAAAGCGGAAGAAATTCATTTGAGGCTTTTAAGAGCTTCATGGAATTAAGCTTTATTATTTTCAGAAGCATGTCTTTTAACCACCATGAGGGGGTTAGATTCCTTTTGGTTGATACTGACATATCCATTAAAACGTCCTCAATAAAAAGGTTTGTAAAAGGTTCTATAACCGTATAGATTTCACCAATTATGGCTACTTTTATAGGGTTTTTTGAATAGTCAACGGCTATATTCTTTATTCTTTTCTGGTATTCCTTCAGTATCTTTAATGCCTTATCCGGCTGATTACAGCTCAAAACTTCACTTTTGCAGGAATTAAGAAGCCTTTTGCATTCACCTTTGTTTTTCTCGTAACCTGCTTTAAAGTGGGCCTGGCTTTCAATTTCATCCAAAATACACATGGCATTATATGCCCGTATAACCGAATTGATTTTGCCCGGGAATCTCTTTTTGCTCTCAGAGCCAACTATTTGAATTCTGTTAAACAGCTCACGCATTCCAATACTTTTGACAGCATCGATAACAATGAAATCAACATTATATTCTAAATACTCAAGTATTTTAAGCTGAAGTTCCGAGTATTCACCAAACCTGCACGGGCCGCAACTACCCACAAGAAGAATAGTATCTGCCCCACTTTTTATTCCGGCAATATAATTTCCAATCATAAGTTTAAAAGGGAGGCATATTTCCTCGGGTGAGTATTTTGATCCTAGAGACAGTGCTTCTTTGTTGTTCAGCGGAGGAATAACATAATCGATTCCCAGGCCGTCAAATAGAATTTTGACTGCTATATAAACATTGCCCATGTGAGGGATGGTTATTTTCATTTACAACTCTCCTTTCAAGCATATCCGTAAATGCTTCAAGCCTGGTGTCAACACCTGCCTCCCCCGTGTGCTCGTCAAGCTTAATAACAAGCATGGGAAATTCCCCTATATGGAAGCGGATAAGGTCTACTACAATTGAATCAATGCCACAGGCAAAGGAGGACAGATATATAATCCCATGTACTTTTTTCTGCTCATAAAAAGCTGCTGAAGCCCCGTATAAATTGCGTTTGAATGTCCAAAAGGGTTTTTTCAACAGTTTTTTAATCTGTGTTTCTGTAATAGAGCTGGGAGCAAACTCTTCGGTTATAATCCCTATTCCTTTTGCTTTTAGCTTATTCACAATATTCATATTTAAAAAGGCATCGTTTACTATATATGGGTGACCGGCGAGCATAACGGTAATGTCCTTTTGATCCAGAATTCCGGTTTTATAGTTACTCTGTGCCTTTAGTGCAAGTTCAAAAGCATGTTTAATTTTACTTCTGTTACGGGTTATTGCTGATCCCGATGAAATACACCATTTATACAGGGATTTTTTATTATGCATATATAGTGGAGCAAGCGTAACCGGAGGCATATCAGGTATGCTGTGAATAACCATCTCAGGCAGGCCGCAGAACTTAGGGCAAATATATTCATTTCTATACACCTGCATAATACGCGGGATTACTAATAAATCACATTGATCTTTTATTGAAGCAATGTGCCCGTGATAAATTTTAACAGGGAGGCAGGCTTCATCAACACAGGCCTTCACACCCGTATTTAAAATGCTTTTATTTGTATCTTCAGAATTTATGATTTCGGCCCCGAGACCGTGAAAGAAAGTTTCAAAAAAGGGATGGTATTTACAGTATAATAACCCTTTCGGAATTCCAACCCGCATTACATCACACTTTCAATCTTTATATACATTTATGTTTCTCACCAAAAAGCCTGTAAATCCAAGCAAAAATAAAACAAATTAACACAAATAAAGCTTTCAGGTGATAAATGTATTATGCCCCGAATAAAACCGATTATTTATAATAAGCATTAAAAGAACCAAAGAAATTATCAACTGAAACATCAGACCGGGCGCAGGACCAAAGCGAAGAAAAATTTAATACCTGGAAAATAGAAATCGGCTGTATAAATATGGTATAATTTATAACAAGGAGTATATATTGAATTGAGAATGGAAAAAGCAAAAGATCTTATTGCCGGCACAAACACGAGAAACTATGAAATTGCCGAAGCTGTTGGATATTCTGATCCGCATTATTTCAGCTATTGCTTTAAAAAGTATTATAAAATGTCTCCAAATGAGTTTAGAGAAAAGCTTAGCATAAAAATATCAGCCGTCATGTTACATGTTGCGTCCGGCCATTCGGTAACTTTCAAAAATCCATCTCTGTCACCTGTCGGTTATTATCTGAAAATTATACAATTGACGAGTATATTGCTTCTTTCGAATAAAAAAGTGTAGGGTGATGAATACTTATCTGAAAATTCGTATATTTTGGATCTACACAAAAACTTATTTAAGATCTATATTATTATAGCAAGGAAATAAAAAATACTGAAGAATCAGATCTTAAAGCCAGGAGATGTTATATGAAAAAGAAGGGTATTATTATTTTATATATAATAATCGCAGTGGGGGCAGGAATATTAACAGGTCTTTTTATATCGTCTGTTGTGTCTGCTGATAATACTCCAATAATGTCTGACATTTCAACAGGCGGCGATATAAATAACAGTGGTAATGGGGTTGAAGAGGGCGGGGGTAAAGTTAGAGAAGAGGGTGCAAATTATAACATAACTGATAACCAAAGATATTATAAACCACTTGTCAGCGACTCGGACAGAAATGTTCTGCTTATCGGAGAAGATGCTTATAGCGGTAATTACGATACCATAATCATTGCGTCTATATCTGAGAAGAATAAGAAGATTCAACTGTTTAATTTTCCGAGGGATATCTATATTGACTACAGCGAAGAGATACTTAACAGGTTAAAGGAAAAATCCCCTGCTTTATACAATGCAAAGGGTTTTCAAAAGATCAATGCAGCCCACACTGTTGGTGCAAGAATTGAATATAAAAAAGGAACGGGTAGGTTCGGTGACAGTAATTTTGACTTTTTGGCCGACTTAATTGAAGAGGTTTTTGGTATAACTGTTCATGATTATGCTTATGTTAATACAAAGGGTTTTAGAGAAATTGTAGATCTGTTTGGCGGTGTAAAAATATATGTTCCTGTTAGAATGAAGTACGACGATCCGGTGCAGAATCTGCATATTGATATTGAAAAAGGAATGCAGCACCTCAATGGAGAACAGGCTGAAGGGTTTGTAAGATTTCGCCAGGGATATGACGAAAATGGTGTTTTTAAAAATTACTCCGACCAATTCAGGAAAGAGAATCAGAATGAGTTTTTAAAAGAATTTTTTAAACAGCATGTAAATATAAAGAATTTGGGAAAAATTGACGATTTGGCTGAACTGTTAAACAAAAATATTCTAACAAGCATTGATGATACTAAAAAAATAAGTTCCTATGTAAGCTTACTTGGAAAGGCATTGACAGGGAATTATACCCAGGAATCTTCAATTGTTGAATGCGAGGATACTAAAAAAATTAACGGGGTTTATTTTGACATAATAAGAACCAGATAAACAGGCTAAACTAAAAAATACCGATACAAAGGAAATATTCACTGATTATTAAGGATTTTGATCATACTTTCGGTGAAATTAAACGTATTATTAATTGGATGCCTGAGAAGAAATTTTTCTCTAACCGCAAAATTGGTAATGTATTAAAACAACCTCGTTATTAATATGAAAGAAAGGGTGATAAATATGATGAAATACTTAGAAAAGACACTCCACTTCGGGTTAGGGCTTATAACTTATTCGGCTGAAAAGGTAGAAGCATTGGTAAACGAACTGGTTAAAAAGGGAGAAGTTGCCTCTGAGGATGCAAAAAAACTTATTAATGAGTTAATTGAAAAGGGAGAGAAACAAAAAGAAGCAATCAGAAAATGCATTCAGGAAGAGCTTTCAAAAATACAGGCTGATAAAGACGCAAAGAGTGACGATAGTCCTGTTACAAGGGATGACATCAGGCAGATAATAAGAGAAGAACTCGCCAAATTAAATGAAACGGGCGAAGACATTGAAGTGAAAGAAGACGAAGGTGAATAAAATATAATTTAAAAAGGGGGAGCTTTAAGCTCCCCAATAATATGCCCTTTACCCTGTTCTATTTTTTAGTAAAACCCACGCAGTAAAAAGAACAAGGGTCCTACTCTAAAGCGAGGACGAAAACGGCGTCTGAAGCGTCTGGGTCTAAAGCGGTAATACGGCCTGTATCGATAATTAAATCCGTTAGGCATTAACATCAACTCCTATCTTATTCCTTTTATATATTTTATGTAAATCAAAAAGATTAAGTGACAAGCCCCCGTTAAGGGTAAAATATATACTTTTCGGTATCCGGTGCAGAGTGTATAATTATATATGGACAGTTAACTGACTTGGAGGTAAATACATGGAAAAGCGGATTGGTGTGATTGGAATCGTTGTGGAAAACATGGATTCTACCAAAAGGCTTAATGCAATACTGCATGAACATGCAGATATAATATTGGGCAGACTGGGTGTTCCGTACAGAGAAAGAAAAATAAGCGTTATTTCACTGATAGTTGAAGGAACAACCGATCAGATTGGAGCTCTTACAGGGAAACTGGGCAACCTGCCCGGTATAAATGTAAAAAGTGCCTTATCCAGAATTTGACCGGGGATTATTAGTCTTAACTATCACCTGCTTGGTTTAATAACAGAAAGCCGGTGTTTTTGGCTTCTGCCCCGCAGCAGACCGGCGCGCCAAATCTTTTAGTACATACTCACGAAAAATTGGAAGGAATTGAAATGATGACCGATGTTCCAAAATTGCGTTTACTTCTTATATTGAGCCCATATTGTTCGCCATAAATCAGTTTAAGTCGCTTGTTTGTATTATTCAATCCTATATGTTCCGAATTATCATATTCATCATTTTTCAGCATTTCTTTAACATTATTTAAACGCGAACGTGTCATTCCAATTCCTGTATCAGTAACCGTTATCTTCAGCATTTCTCCTGTAAGTTTTATCTTAATACGTATAAAAGAATGTCCTTGTTTTGGCTTAATACCGTGGTATATACTATTTTCAACCAATGGCTATAAAAAATCTTCTTTTCATTGTTTCTCTGCTTCTTTACCTCCCCCGGACCCATATATGCTTCTGTATTCTTTTGGATTCAGTCGGAAGAAATTCTTAAAAGTGCGGGAAAAACTGTTTGGGTTTAAATAACCTACCAAATCGCTAATTTCATAAATTTTTTTATCGGTTTTGCAAAGAAGCTCGGCAGCTTTTTTCATTCTTATGCAAAGAACATAGTCATAAAATTTTTCTCCTGTTTGCTGATGAAAAAAGCTGCTCAGATGCATATGGGTTTAAACGTACATGCTCTGCTGCTTTTTCAAGGGTTACTTCACGGTAGTTCATGTTGACATATTTCTTTATATTTTTGATAATTTGAACATTGGCATCAATAATCTCATTGCTTTTTTCAGGGTTGCCCTGCTCTGATGTATATTTACGATCAAGTTCCATGCGTATTTTTGTGAAAACATCACACAACTGACTGTATTTGGTGGGTTTTACTATATAATTTTTAACACCCAGCTCCAAAGCACTTTTTGCATATTCAAACTCTCTATATCCGCTTAAAAGGACAAAAACAGCCTCATATTCCATTTCTTTTAAACGGCGAATAAGCTCGATACCGTCCATGATTGGCATTTTAATATCAGTTAATACTACATCCACAGTATTCTTTGCCAAAAAATTGAGGGCCTGTTTTCCGTTACTGAAAGTGCCCATCACCTCAAAGCCGATATCGTGCCATGGAAAATAATTTTTCAGACCGTTATTAATTTCAATTTCATCATCAACAAGAATCAGCTTATACATTTTATCCCCTTAAATAAAGAAGTTTATAGAAGCGCACAGATATTATATCATATAAAAGCAGCTGAAAAGATTTATTATTCCAAATTATTCAAAGAAACTATTTGCTTAAAATCGCCACCTCTTAAGTCTGGTGAATTAGGATTTCTATCTAGTATTATAGCATTAATTTATAATCAAATTTATAGATTTTTATTAACAAAAGAATAGAAAACAAAAAATTATCAGGCTTCTTAAAAATTGTATATATATTTTTTTAACAATTCATCATTTTCCAAAGCTAAATCATTTAAACTTAATTCTTTAAATGCTAATATTACATTGTCATATAGCAAATATTAGGGGGAGGTATGTAAACATGAAGAAAAGGAGTAGAGTTATTCTAGGTTTTCTCCTTGTATTAGTTTTTAGTATGGTTTTTGCTGGTTGCAGCCCGGCATCTCAGCCTGACAGCAGCAGTAAACCGGATACTTCTAAAGAGGTTTCAGGTAAGGAAGATGTAACCCAGCAGACTGTAACCCTTAGGTTCTCATGGTGGGGCGCAGATACAAGACACCAGGCTACTTTGGCTGCAATGGAATTGTATTCCCAGAGAAACCCGAACGTTAAAATTGAAGGTGAATATGGAGCATTCTCAACTTTCTATCAGAAACTGCTTACTCAGCTTGCCGGAAGAACAGCTCCAGACATTATATCCGTCGACTACAAATGGACGCATGATTTAATGAAGCAGGGCAGTCCGTTTGTGAACATGTATACTTTAACTGACAAAATTGATATGAATGGTTTTGATCTTGATTTTGCAAAGATATACGGCGGGGACGATGATTACCTGATTGGCTTGCCGGCCGGCGTTAATGGTATGGGTTATCTGTATAACGTTGAATTTCTGAAGGAATTTGGAATAGAACCCAACAATGAGTGGGATTGGGAAACGGTTATAGAAAACGGTAAAAAGGTTCAGGCAGCAGATCCAAGCAAGCATTTAATGTACAACATTTCCGAGCACTGGGTATATCTTTTGAAAACAATGCTTAAACAGATTAACGGTAATACCATTCTGAATGATGATTACTCACTTGGCTTTTCACGAGATGATATTATACAGGTTTTCGATTATATAAGGCGTCTTGTGGAGACCGGAACCGTTCCTCCATTTGAAGAAGGTGTTCTGTACGAAAATGTTTACGCAGATCAGAATCCGAACTGGCTGAATCAGAACTTTGGTATATTCCCAACATCATCTTCGTTAATTCCGGGTATCGCAGCCGCAAGTGACTTTGAACTTGACGTATTCCGTTATCCCGTTCCTAAAGATGCTGTAGACCCTGGAATTTTGGTTACACCTTCAATGTTTATAACAATTTATGAGCACAGCAAATATCAGGATGTCGCAGCTGATTTCATAGATTTCTTCTTTAATGATGAAGAAGCAATAATGATTCTGAAAGATACCCGCGGTGTTCCTGCAAACGAAAAAGCAAAAGAAATGTTAGTTCGCGAGGGCATAGTTCCTAAGCAGGTTTCAGATATGGTTTCTCAGTCATTAACAGGTGCAGGTATTGCAGAAAACGGACCAAGCTTAAATCCAGAAGTGATAGCTCTTATTAAGGATTACATACAGCAGGTGGGCTATTTGAAACTTACTCCAGAGCAGGCAGCCGATGAATTTATGAAAGAACTTGAAGCGCTTGCTGCATCACTGAAATAGCATTTCTGCTTAAGCATAAATAATACTGATAGGGATGTCACGCGAATATAAATTCGTCCCACATCCCTATTTTTTACGGAGGTAATGTAACATATGGCAACATTAAAAGAAGAAAGATATATCGGTAAAAATGGAACAAGGCTCGAGACTGTTAGAGGCAGAATATCAAAATTATCTCCTGGATATTTATATATTCTTCCTTGGGTAATTGGCTTTTTGCTGTTTCAGTTATATCCCTTTGTTACTTCGTTCATATATTCATTCACGGATTTTTCAATCTTAAAACCAATGTCATTTGTAGGTTTAGATAACTACAAAAAAATGTTCACAGCTGACCGCCTTTATTGGACATCACTAAAGGCAACCTTTAAGTATGTGCTTATTGCTGTACCCGGGAGGCTTATATTTGCACTTTTCATAGCAATGATACTTAATATGAAGTTGAAATGCATCAACTTCTTTAGAACGGTTTACTACCTGCCTTCAATTTTAGGAGGTTCGGTTGCAATTTCAATTCTATGGAGGTTTTTGTTCAGCAGGAACGGAACAGTTAATGTTCTGTTGAAAGCATTGGGAATTCCGCCGGTTGACTGGCTGGGAAATCCAAATCTGGCCCTTGGTACAATGGGATTATTGGTAATATGGCAGTTTGGGTCGTCCATGGTTTTGTTCCTGGCGGGTCTTAGAAATATACCGACAGAGCTGTACGAAGCCGCAAGGGTTGACGGAGCCGGAAGCGTAAAAGTATTTTTTAAGATTACACTTCCGATGCTTTCACCAATTATATTTTTCAACCTTATTATGCAGACCATCAATGCGTTTAAGGAATTTAACGCGCCGTATCTCATTACGCAAGGTGGTCCTCTGAATTCTACTTATTTGTATGGCATGATGCTGTACGAGAATGCTTTCGCCTTTTTGAAGATGGGGTATGCTTCGGCTCAGTCATGGGTTCTGTTTGCAATAATTATGCTGTTTACCGCATTGGCATTTAAGTCTTCACCCTACTGGACATATTACGAGGATGGAGGTGATTTCTAATGAGAAAAGGTGAAGTGAAAAAAAACACCAGATTAATCCTGTCGTATATTTTCCTTTGCATACTTGGTATTATCATGGTTTATCCGCTTTTATGGATGTTTTCGGCGTCGTTTAAAACAAACAACGAAATATTCAGCTCCTTTACCTTAATCCCGAAGAAAATTGTGACAGGGGCATATTCGCAAGGCTGGAAAGGCAGCGGTCAGTATTCGTTCGGCAGGTTTTTTTCCAACACTTTCATAATGGTTTTACCAACCGTATTTTTTACCATAATTTCAAGCCTGCTTGTTGCTTACGGATTTGCCCGTTTCAAATTCCGATATAAAAAACCTTTGTTTGCACTGGTTTTGGCTTCCCTCATGCTACCTACCGAAGTTGTAATAATTCCACGGTATATACTGTTTAATACACTTGATTGGCTGGATTCATACCTGCCCTTTATTATTCCTGCTGCATTCGCAACCCACTCGTTTTTCATATTTATGCTGGTTCAATATATACGGGGCATACCTAAGGAGTTAGATGAATCTGCGGTTATTGACGGATGTTCCAGTTTTAAAATTTTGACGAAAATTATAATCCCACTGTGCAAGCCGGCTATAGTATCGGTAGCAATTTTCCAGTTTGTCTGGCGCTGGAATGATTTCCTCAATCCGCTTATCTATATAAGCAGTGTAAGGAAATACCCGTTGTCTCTTGCATTGCGCATGACTCTTGACGTGACAGACACAATTATATGGAATCAGGTAATGGCTATGTCGGTATTGTCATTAATACCGCCGGTATTGCTGTTTTTCTTCACACAAAAATATTTCGTGGAAGGAATTGCTACTACAGGACTGAAAGGATAGGTTTATTATGGGATACGATTTTAAGGTTCGTGCAATAGAACTTCACAGTCTTTATGCCTGGGATTTTGAGTGGATAATGATGACCATGGACTTTATCCAGGCTCATAATATGAATACTTTGATATTGCACCGCAATGATTTCATAGATCTGATTGTTTACCCGGGCAAATATTTCGGCTGTTCACGTGAAAAGTATGACAGCATGCTTGAACGGTATGGAGAGATATTCCGCAAATTATATAAATACACGCCAACAAGACGTTCCAGCCCTTATCAGCGTTACGGATTTCTGAGGCGTGTTCTCGAAGAGGCTAAAAGAAGAAATATTGATATATACATAGAAAATAAAGAGCTATATTTCCCGGATATAATCATCGAGTTTTATCCGCATTTGGTCAAGAACGGAAAAATATGCGCCAATGATCCCTTTTGGTGGGAGTTTACACGCGTAAAATATAAAGAGTTTTTTGAAGATTTTCCTGATGTAGCAGGAATAATTACAGCTCCTGCAACGGGAGAAAGCAGGGTTTCAATAAAATCCAACCGCTGCGAGTGCGAGTTATGTAAATCTACAAAAGTCGAGACCTGGTTTCGGAATTTGCTGGAGGCGATGTACGAACCGATACACGCAGCCGGTAAAAAGCTTGTTGTGCGTGATTTCGTATTTGATCCGCAGGCACAGCAGGAAATTTTATCTGTTATTGATTTTTTGCCTGAAGATGTTGTTATATCTCTTAAAAATACACCACATGACTTCTACCCGACATTTCCGCTTAACAGCCGTATTGGTAATGTTGGGAACCATGAGCAGTGGGTTGAATTTGATGCAATGGGGCAATATTTTGGATGGGGAATAGGAATTGCAGATTTGACCGAAGATTATTGCAATCGTTTTCGGGCCATTAAAGAAAAAGGTGCTTCAGGAATAATAGTCCGCACTGACTGGGAGAGCCTTGACGGGCATTCAGTTTTCCGCACTCCTAACAAAATTAACCTTTACGCAGCAGCAGCGTTTTCACGAAATGCAGACGAAAACATTGAAAAAATATATTACCGTTTCCTTGAAGAAGAGGAATGGTTTGAAAAAGATACAGACGAATCACAAAAGAGAAATGCTGCAAAATGGTTCGGGAGTTTATTCTCAAAAACCTGGCCTGTAGTAAAAAAGACAGTTTACGTTAATGATTGCGTATTTTCCGATTCCAGCCTTTCTCCGGTGACACTGGAGCATGCATTCTGGCTGGCACTTGAAAAAAACTCTCTCAGAGATTGGGTACCGTCAAAATGGGATGCGATAAACCCGGACATGGAGACGTTAAAAAGGAATCTTGCCGAGAAGGATCAGGCTTTAGAGGAAATAGAATACATATATAACAAAAGCCTGGAAGGTTGCGAAGGAATCCGCCGGGACAAGCTTAACTATTTACAAAGCCGTCTATTTGTGAATAAAGTTTATGTGTCCTTTTACAGAGACATTACAAGAGCTGTTCTGCTTGCCCACTATATTATTGAAACAGAAGAAGAACGGAATTCTGAATTTTTTATAAAAACAAGAGAGATGTTGGATGAAGCCATAAACAGGTTACACGATTTGGAAAATGAAATAACCGAGTTTTATAAAACTACGTCCTACAGACCTCATACGATTTATACCCTGCTGGATCCTGCAAGGGTGCAGGCAATCCGTAAAGACTTAACGGCCCGTATAAATGAATTTTATAAAAGGGAAGGCGATAAGTGTGAGTAATGTTAACATAAAAGAAATTTTTAATCTTAAGGGGAAAAATGCGTTAATTACCGGTGGTGGCGGCGGAATAGGGCTTGCATGTGCCCGGGCGCTTGCATACCAGGGAGCGTCAATCTTGCTTGCGGATATATCGGAAAAATACCTGTCTGAAGCAGTAAACACTTTAAAAGAAGAGGGAGCCAATGTCAGCGGTATTTGTGCAGACATAGGTGTGTCCTGTCAGGCGGAAAAAATAATAGACGCCGCCAGGCACCTGGGGGGCATAGATATATTTATTAACAGTGCAGCAGTTACAAACCGTAAACCTGCTTTGGAAATGTCTGATGAAGAATGGCTTGAAATAATAAATGTTAATTTAAACGGAGCATTTTACCTGGGCCGTGCTGTTGGAAAACATATGATCGAACATGGCCGGGGAGGAAAAATTATATACATTGTTTCTACCGGAGCATACCGCGCCTCGAAAAATTTCGCGGCTTACAGTGCCAGCAAGGCGGGAGTTGTGATGTTAATGAAGACTCTTGCCCTGGAGCTTGCTCCATACAAGATATGCGTTAATGCAATTGCTCCGACAGCGACAGACACGCGTTTTACTGCAGATTACTACGCAAAGAATCCTGACATAAAGGAAGCTGTAGTAAAGAATCATCCATTTGGCCGTATAGCCGTTCCTGAAGACTATATGGGAACAGTTATATATTTATCCTCGGCAGCATCCAATTTTGTAACCGGGGAAATGATTGTAGTTGATGGAGGAAAAACTGCTAAATGATTAGGAGCTCCGGATTTTATTATTAAGATACCCAACTAAAAATTATTTGTGAGGTGATATGCATGATTAAAGGATTTGCTGAAAGAGGACTGGAAATACATTGTCCAAGAATGTGGGATTTCGCACAGGTACTGAATGCACTTGATTTCATGGAGGAATATGGACTTACGTCGCTGATATTCCATGAAAATGAATTGCTGGACAGGGTAGTTTTTCCCGAAAAGTATTTTTCAATGAAATATATGTGGGAACGCTTTGGTCCAAGATATAGCAGGACCTTAAACAAGCGCTATTATATCAATAACGTAATTGATGAATGTCACAAAAGAGGAATTAAGTTTATTGCCGAGGTTAAAGAACTTTACTTTGACGAATGGATCATAGAACTTCATCCTGAGGTCATAAACCCTGATACGGGCAGGCTTTGTCCAAGTCATCCCTTTTGGTGGGAATACCTGGAGGCAAAAATGGATGAATTCCTTAAATATATACCCGATATAGACGGCGTTATAGTAAGCCCTGGTACGCGGGAAAGCAAACTGTCAATTGTTGCAAACAAATGCGGATGTGAGGCCTGTAACAATTCCAATGATGCTGAATGGGTCGGAACCCTGTTAAAAATTATGAATGATAAGCTTACAGCCAAGGATAAGTTCCTGGTGGTCAGAGATTTTTCGTTTACGGCAGACGACCAGACCATTATACTTGAAGGCGCAAAAATGACCTCAGAAGATATTATTATTGCATTGAAATATACTCCCCATGATTACTTTCCGACTTTCCCCACTAATCCTGCCATTGGTCACAGCGGCCATGAAGAGTGGGTTGAATTTGATGTCTGGGGTCAGTTTTTAGGCAACGGAGTTTTTCCTGTAAGCCTTGTTGAGGATTTTAAGGTTAGAATGCAGGAAATTTATGACCGTGGAGTTAAAGGAGTATGGTTCAGGACCGATTGGGAGAATATGGACGATCATTGCGTATTTAACTCTCCAAATATGTTGAATCTGATAGCCGGTGCTATGCTGTCTAAGGACATTGATACCGATATAGAAGAGATTTACAAAGAATGGACAAGATATGGAATGCTAAGCCCATTGAAATCAGCATCCTTTATTCAAAAGCCCGTACCTGTTGCAGACGAAAAAAACTACACCAAACTGAGAGATTTTATGCGTGCTTCGTGGAAAGTGATGGAGAAAACCGTATTTGCCCGCGGTCTTGTTTTCCAGGATAATTCCATGTTCCCTAACACAATGGAGCGCTGTTTCGGCATCATGGTCGATATTATGAGCCTTGACTCATGGGAGCCGGGTTCAAGCGAAAAAGTTGAACCTACTTTAGAAAACATGGAAATAATTTTTGAAGAAAAACGCCGGGCCGTTTCAGAATGCAAAAAACTGCCCGAGATTTTGGACGTTGACAGCCTTGGACTGCCCGAGGATATTGCCTTTGATCTTAAAGACATGCTGGATATTTATACTTATTATACCAGATGCTTTGAACTGGCTGCCAGGGCATGTTTCTGGTGCCGAAGAACTGAAATCACCTGCAGCGAAGAGGACAGAAATGAAACAGTTAAAGTGCTAAAAGAAATTGAGGAATTTATACCTCTTTTGAAGGAAAGAGTTACCAGACGGACCTATACGCATGAGATCAGGCGCCTGATCGATTATAAACGTTTCGAACAGCTTATTGAAAATATCAATGAACACCTGGAAAAGGTAAATTACAAATAAGTATTATGAAGGTTTCTTGGATGAGTTTGATGCAAAATGCTTAAGAAAAATACTTTGGCAGCTATATATTTAAAATTCTTGACACCACAATTAAATTAACAGAAAAAGGAGGGGTATCGGTGAGTAAAAGAGTTGGTGTTGTTCATACTTTCCTGTATTCGGTGGAGGATATA
>ERZ773359.1327-NODE-1327-length-34622-cov-14.569937_pt1 | contig 34622 bp, 32 predicted proteins | sample MGYA00374955_ERZ773359 | MGnify/ENA primary metagenome ERZ773359 (study PRJEB29098, sample SAMN04486028) | biogas fermenter metagenome | study: EMG produced TPA metagenomics assembly of the Biogas fermentation microbial communities from Germany - Plant 4 DNA1...
AAAAAGATGGGGATACCTTTAACTTTAATTATCCTACAACAACTTGACACTATCCGCAATCATCCTGCACTTGCTTCTTTAGTTTTTTTGGTGATAACATAATCCCATCATAGGGTATATATATAAACTGAAAAATACCCCCTGTTCCTTCCGGGACTACTTCGAAATAAATAGGCTGAGACCCTGCTTTAGTTTTCCTGTTGTGCGGATTTATTACTTCTAAATTCAACCTATTGAAATATGTAGGATAAAATATTCCCCTACCTCTTTTAACATTAAAAGATTCTATGTCTTTTTCTATATAGTCCCATACTTGCTCTTTAATACATTTACCATCGACACTAAATTCAAGATTAATTCCAAGTTCATATAACGCATATTTGGCAAGTTTTGATGTTATATCAATTTTGCTTGATTTCCCGTCAGAACCTTTTGCATGTTTGTCTTCACTTTTCATATAATTTCTCACTGCTTCTTCAACTTCTCTGAATTCTTCCGAACCTGTCCCAAATATTCGCAAAATGCTTTGAAAATACTGAGCCACACTGCTAGTTTCTTTTTTCTCTATAAGACTTACTATGATTTCGGTTGCAGTCTTTAGAAGCATACCCTTCCATGAGCTAGCTCTTATCATAGGTATCTTCCAAACATTTTCTTTCAATATAGGGTTACGAACGATATAAAACTCGTTATCGTCACGAGAAAAATACGGAGATTGCAGAATAAACTCATAGTGTATGCCGAAAGAACCTTGTATCAGGGATTTAATATAATTTTGAAATTCATTACAATCAGTGAATATTCCGGTTGCTTTTTGCAATAAATTGATATCCCAATTAGAAAAGTACCAATATCCATCCATTTTTTCACTGAAGAAAACCAAAGGAAATTCTTTTACCCTAGTATTTGACAGTACTTTATCTGTTTTATCACTAATTTGAGCAAATGGAAACATTTGGTTGAACTCATTTTCTGATAAATCTTCTATTTTCATATTTGACCAATTGCAATCTGCATATTTATATGAGCACTTTAAAAAAAGTGTATATGGCCATAGAGTTTGAGGATAATCAAAAACTGACTCATACTTCATCTGTTTTCCTCCCTTAAACACCTTGTAGCATTATTAGAGAAATATAACCGTATTGATACATATCATCTGCTATCAAATCAATCCATGGAATTATTTTAGTAGCATTAGGACCTTTAATATCCCTATAATAATCAGTTTCAGTGGAGCCAAAGATATAATGTCGTTTCGTTTTATCTTCTGATTTATTCCTTTCGTCTCGTTTATTCCTTTCATCACTTTTGTTCTTGATCAGCTCTTCGATTATTACAGCATAACTGCTCTTTTTGCTTTTTTCTTTGATGTACAATCCAATTTGCTTATTATCTACGAGACTTTCATTTAATAGACCTTTAAAGTCAGTGATATTTTTATTGACAACTTTGTTCAATTCAATATGCGGGTATCCATCAAAAATCAATTTCTCATAATTTGTGAGTTCCCCTTCTTCAATTTCAAATTTGACTCTTCCATAACCCAGATTGTTTTTTCCACCGATAAAACCATACTTTTCAATAAAATTCAAAAGGGGATATAGTATGGTTTGTCTTAATTCATCGCTTTCCAATTCCAGCTCCAGCGTAAACTCTCCCCAAAAATACGGTATTCCTAAGTACCACACGGATGGTCTTTTGCTTTTACCTGATTTTTTTATAATTGTACTCTTTAATCCCAATTGATTTTTTTTGAGGCGGATTGGTTGCTTAATTTCTTTTATCCTAATAAAACCTTGCCAACCGTTACACCCAAAAATCTGGGATGGTAATGAAATATCGAGCTCCCGCAAAACCCTTCTTTTTATCTCGAATAATGTTGCGTTGTTTTCGTTTCTCTTTAACATTTCGCACAAAATTTCGTCTACTTTTGACTTGAAATCATCATGATTCAGGGATTCTTCATTGTATGATTTAACTTGAATATTTGAAGTGTAACAAAGAATTTCAAACCAAAATCTCAATGAGCCCAAGATTGATTGAGATTGTATGTATTTATGTTTACCCCAAGCATTACCTGTCCACAAGGGTGTTACGGTGTTGGCTCTTATCTTCACAATTGACATTATTTGGTTTCCCCCTAATAAACCTGTTATTTGTGGATTCTAGCAAAGCCTGCCTTTATAGAAGTACTTAATTATGTAAACAGCAACGGATCCTAGCATTGGTTTATAAGTTGCCTTCTCAAAAACTATATTTACTGCATCGTTCGCTATTAATATACTTTGAACTTTAACAGATACGCTTTAAGCCAATTTTTGAAATATGTTTATACTTGAATAGCATATACTATTTTATACAATTCTATAATTTTCTCCTTTTTCCTCTTTTTAGAGCCCATTTAAACTTTATAGTCTTAAGTTAGCTATCTCTTAAACTTAAGTAAAAATAACATAACAACCCTAAAACTTTGGTAAAAATAGAGGTTATATCATTTTTATTATTGCCACGTCACAGTTTTTGCTTGCTCAATACTATTTCCCAGTCTTCAAAAGTAGCCTAGTAACAGTGCTACAATGCAGCTTGTAGATAAAAAAGAGATAAGACGGTATTGCCTATTGTTTTCTAAAATTCCAACGGGGTGACAAGTGAAACCTCTGGTCTTATCCTTGTTATGCCACTCCGTCTTCTATTACTTTCCATTTATTACAGCAATCGCCCCAGCGGACAATAACCTTTCCGTCCACCTTGATATTTACCACTTCACAATGATTTGGGCAGCCATTGCATTCAAAGCTGTCGGCGGTAAATTTCATATCGGAAAGTCCAAAGCCTTTGAATTTGGTCTTTGCAATTTCCCCTTCCTTGGCCAGTAGTGCCGCCCCCATAGCCCCCATAACATCATAGTGTTTTGGAATGTGTATTTCTTCTCCCAGGGCTTCCTCAAAGGCGGCTTTCATGCCCGCATTGGCTGCAACTCCACCTTGGAAAACAATACGAGGTTTAATTACCTTTCCCTTGGCTATATTGTTAAGATAGTTTCTGACTAAGGCTTCACAAAGCCCCCGGATAATGTCCTGGGCTTTATAGCCTAGCTGTTGTTTATGTACCATATCCGATTCGGCAAAAACCGCACAACGCCCGGCAATTCGAACGGGGTTTTCTGAATTCAAAGCATAGTTACCGAATTCCTCAATGGAAATATTAAGCCTATTGGCCTGCTGGTCGAGGAAGGATCCTGTCCCGGCGGCACAGACGGTATTCATTGCAAAGTCAGTAACAACACCATCCCTTAGGATAATGATTTTAGAATCTTGACCACCGATTTCAAGGACTGTCTGAACATCGGGCACTTCCCTCAATGCCGCCATGGCATGGGCTGTTATCTCATTTTTTACCACATCGGCTCCGACGATAACCCCTGCGAGTAGGCGGCCACTTCCGGTGGCACCTACACCTTTGACATCCCATTTCCCTTTATTGCGAAAGGCTAAGGTCCTCATACCTTCCTGCACGGCTTTTATGGGATTGCCTTGGGTGCGAATATATATAGTTTCCTCTAAGGCCCCGTTTTCATCTATCAAGACTAGGTTGGTGCTCACCGAATTGCCTACCGACTCCCGACCATGGCCTCCGCACATTTCCTTAAAGTAGGGTGCCGCCATCTTTTTAGCATCCCTTTCACCGGCCATGTGAAATAAATCCATGACCGCATTGGAAATGGTATATTCCGAAAGAAACATGGAGCGTTCTACATAGGCCCCCATGTCCCCCAACATCTCCTCGATTTCCAAGTTTGACACCGGTTCTAAAAGCACATATATCTCCCCGACAATCCCGATTCTTATAGGATCATAATCCTTTTTTTCTATAGACTTGAACAGAGCTTTAACTATATTGGCAAGAGAAATGCTAATCTTTGGGAGAAAAACGGTGGACAGACTTTGAAATCACCGACGCTCCGGACTTTCCTACTGGTTTTTTAGACACAAGAGTTACCAATATTCCTGATTGACTGGATGCCAAAGTAGAATGTATAGCTGCAAGACCACCGCCTATTACTACAACATCAGTTGTTCCTAGATTTTAAATCTGAAACATGTTTTTTCCTCCAAAAGGGCTACTAACCTGTATATTCCACCTGAATCTCAGTAATCTTTACTGTTTTCTAGTAGAAGTTTCAAGTAACTGCTCTAGTTCTTCTTCTGTGAGTTTATAGTGGTAAAATTTTTCATAAAAATCCTTTACTTCTTTTTTTATGTCATAATTGAATACCTCGGGATACAAAAGATTGCCAAGCCATTTAAGACCGAGAATTCGGTTTACAGATTTGGGGCGGTCAAACCAGTTGAAAGGAAAATTGGGTATTTCATATACTTCACCATTTTTAACTGCGTCAAGACTGGCCCAATTCTCATCCTCGTAAATGTTTGAGTAATATCCTCCCCGATCATCAGCCCATGCAATTATCAAATCCGGATTCCAAGTTAAAAGCTGTTCTAAAGAGACTTTCATTCGACCAGAGCCTTCTATTTCCGCAACCTCCGCCACATTTACCCCTCCTACCATATCTAATACTTCCACGTGCTCTGAACCTTTGGGATCGGTCTCCAAGCCGTCACTTCCCTCGGCATAATAAACTCTTACCTTCTTATCTTCCGGTATTGTCTTTGCTTTGTCTTGAATCTGTTGTATCGTTTCTTTTATATAAGAAGATAAGCTTTCTGATTTAGCTTCATCCTCAATGATTTTCCCCAACATTGCATAAGTATCCGGAATCTTTTCTATCTTCGAATCTAGAACGATCACCGGAATATTTAGCTCATTTTGAAACTGCTCCGCTCTAGATACATTGGTTTCATTTACTTCGGTAACATAAATGATAATGTCCGGTTTTAATTTTAATATTTCTTCGGAATTTGGTGGATTTTTACTAGCTCCCCCGAGATTTGGTAGATTTTTGTATTCGGGTAGAATATAATGCTTTTCTTGTTCACTTAATTTATAATTCCAACCTAAAAGTTTTTCCGGACATAAAGTATATAACATAATAGTTCCTACAGGGTCTAATGAGTATATCTTTTCTGTTTTATCAGGAAGGATGATTTCTCTACCAGCCATATCAGTAATAACATTTTCGTTAGCCTTTGACTCTGTTTTTTGAGGTGTCTCGGTTGTCTTTGGAGAACTTCCGTTACACCCAGTGAATATTAATGATAAGATTACTACTAGTAAAGTTATACTAATCATTTTAATAGTAGATTTTCTCAGACTCATTTATTAATCTCTCCCTTTTTATTGTTTATGTTTAAATGGATGACTAATTTTGCTTGCAACTCAAAGAACTCCTGGAATACATACTTTCAAACTGGGGTAGCTTTCACTGACTACCGGCATTAATTTCAAATTCACACCATATAGTTTTCTGAGATTTTCTTCAGAGAGGACCTCTTTTCTTTTACCAAAGGCCAAAACACCCCTGTCTTTGACCATAAGCACTTTATCGGCGTATAAAAAGGCGTGTTCCGGGACATGAGTAGCCATAATGACCGCCATGCCTTTTTGGGAAAGTTTTTTTATTTGATTCAGTATTAAAGCTTGATTTCCAAAGTCTAGGTTATTAGTTGGTTCATCCATAATCAGAAGTTTTGTCTGTTGTGCTATTGCCCGCGCTATTAAAACCAGTTGCCTTTCTCCACCGCTTATTTTTGTAAAGGCTTTATCCTTTAAAGAAAGTATGTCTAAAGTCTTCATGGATTCCATTGCAATTTCTATATCTTTTGCTTTAGGTATGGAACACATGCCTAATCTTGGAGTTCTGCCCATAAGTACCATTTCTAAAGCCGTGTAGGGAAAAACCGGACTATAATTTTGAGGGATATATCCAATATAACCGGCAATTTTATCAAAAGACCAACTTGAAATATCACGACCGTCAATAGATATCATTCCTGTAATAGGCTGCTTCAGTTTCATAATTGTTTTAAATAGGGTTGTCTTACCTGATCCGTTGGGACCTAATATGCATAAAACTTCTCCGGCATTTAATGAAAAGGATACATCATTCAAAACCGGAACCCCTTTATATCCAACAGTGACTTCGTCAAGATCCAGTTTCACTTTTATTCCCTCCAGCCTTTGTATAGTAGTATTATAAAGAAGGGAGCACCTATAAAAGACGTAAGTATTCCCAATGGTACTTCAACGGGAAAAAGTCCCCGGGAAACACAGTCCACAACCAGCAAAAAAGTGCCACCCATGACCATCGTTGCAGGAAGAAGGTACACGTAATTAGAACCGACAAGCAATCGAGCCAAATTTGGTATCACAAGCCCTATCCAACCGATAACACCACTTATACACACTGATGTTGCCGTAAGAATGGTTGAACAAATGATAATTATCAACCGCGAACCCTCGGTGTTCACTCCTAGGGTTTTAGCCTCTTCATCCCCCAGGGACAGTACATTGATTTGCCAACGCATAAAATATAGAACCGTTAAACTTATGAATATGGGAATACACGCAAATTTCACACTGCGAATACCCATACCAGATAAACTTCCCATGAGCCAGAAGGTTATGGCCGGAAGCTTATCGAAAGGATCAGCCACATATTTTATTAGTGATATAGCCGATGAAAAGAGTGTACTTACAAGCATGCCGGTTAGAACCAATGCCACCGCCGAATCGGTGCGAATCCTTTGGCTTATGATAAAGGCCAACAAAACTGAGATTATCCCAAAGATAAAAGCTGAAAGCTGTATTCCATAATGGCTAAATGAAAAATATATGGCAAGACTGGCCCCAAAAGCTGCACCGGCTGAAGCCCCTAAAATATCTGGTGAAGCCAGAGGATTCTTAAAAATGCCTTGATAAGCCGCACCGGAAGCGGCAAGGGATGACCCTACCAATACCGCTGCTAAAATTCGGGGAAGTCTTAGATTCATTATAACGGTCTCAACTACATCCGGTATTTCTTTGGAAACATCAAAATGTCTAATGATAAAAAAATCTAAAAGCTGTTCTATTGTCAAAGGATATCTGCCCACTATAAAGGATGTTATAAAGACTATAGCAAGGATTATGATGAGAAATGTAAATTTCTTTTTGATATGTGTATGCCTTATTGACATGAGGTTTTTATCATTGAGTTCGTTGACTTTGATATCCATAGATATATTTCCTTCCATTTAATTAATTGCCTTCCAATATTGACTTTTTTACAAATGCTTTTACCTATACCGCAGCTTTCTGCCAATATCGCCTGGCAGTGTCACATGGCCAAATCTCCTCAGCGTTATATTTATGTTCAAATAACGCTTTTATTAAAAAATGCTTTAAAGCAACTCACCAAAATATTTATTATATAGCTTCGTAAGTATTTCCCCAGCCTCACGGTAAAATTCATCATACTGGGTTAACAAGGTCTTGGCTTGGGACGTAAGGCGTGAACCGCCACCGCCGACACCCCCGGTGTTGCTTTCTACCAGTTTAAAGCCTAACTCCTTCTCGGCTCTTTTGATGATGGACCAAGCTTTACTGTAAGACATATTCATATCTTGAGCAGCTTTATTCAAAGATCCCAGTTGTTCAACTTTCCTCAAGAGTTTATAGGGACCTTCACCAAAAGCTTTAGTCTTGCCCTCAACCCATATCTTATAAACCAACTTCACTTTCTTCTCCACCTTTTACAGATTTACATCCTTTAAAAGCAACAATATGGCTTCCAATACTCCTCCGGAAATGGTCCTACCTTTATCACTTATGCTATTACAGTAATCTACCTGGCCCCGAGGATCTATATCTCCGATCTTTTGCCCTGCTGTAACGGTGAATCCATCATGGATTAACCCCCGTAAAACACCATCAATTTTTGCAGTAAACGGTTGATCTCCTACGTTACCTATAATGTCACCTTTTTTTACCAGTCTACCTATCCCGAAGACTTTTTAACTACTCCCGCCCTAGGTGCCCGCAATACCCGATCATCTGTGATGCCCTGAATCGGGCCCGGGGTGCCAGTGTTTTTCTGTGCAGCTCCCTTTAGTATTACTCGCCCGAGACTGTGCCCCCACATGGTCTCAATCACCACATGGACATCTTTGCCCGCTTCAAAACCTGGCCCTAATCCGATGACCACCGGTGCATCTTTCATGGTTGTTCCGGTGTTTCTTTTGGCCAAAATCCCGTCAACTATCACTTTAGGACTTAAAGCTTGCAAAATTTGACACTTATCATCAATTAATACGGGTATTTTACCTTCTGCTAAAACACCTCGGATCTCTTTTACATCTCTGACTAGTTTAGATTCCACCCCTTCCACCTACCAACTGCCTTCATATACGCAATTTCCGAAGGATACCTGTCTTCGCACCATTAAAGGTTTTTCCACTTCTGTCATAATTACTTGAAACCCTGATCGAAATAGCCTGTGCGCTGCAGCAGACGCCATTTCCCCGGCACCCTTTATTAAAACTGTAGTATCTTTCAAGCTTAACCTTCCTTATTTTTTCGAGGAATGCTTTTGGGCCCTTCTAATACAATCACCTCATAGTAATTATTAATAATCGATGTCCTGTAAGACACCTGGATCGTCGGTTTCTAAGTATCTAACTTCGTCGAAGTGTTTTTTTATAATTTCTCGGGCTCCCATATCACCGGAGATATTATAGATTTCGTCTCTATAAATACATGATATTAAGACAGGATTGCCTTTCTTTCTATCATAAGTGGGGATTATTATCTTGCCCCCAGTTGTTTTATGTAAATCTATAATAGCTTCTAAAGTCTCTCTTTTTAAATAGGGCATATCTCCCAATAATACAACAGCAGCAGAAACTCCATGAGGGACTTTAGACATCCCCAACTTAAGTGATGTGCTCATACCTAGTGGGTAATCGGAATTAAAATGGTGTTTAATTCCAAAACAATTTGCTATTTTCTCGCCCAAATTTTTCTCAAATCCAGTGACCATCATGACTTTATCAAGACTCGATTGTAATGCTATTTCAACAACGTGTTGAAGCATGGGCTTTCCTCGAATAATCCTCTTTAATTTTCCCCCTCCGGCCCTTTTCCCTTCTCCTGCCGCCAGAATGATGCCCCAGATTTTTATATTGTCTTTTGATGATTTTTCTCTCATGAAATCACCTTAACCCTTGGAAAAATTAAATGATGTAAGTAAAATACGGAGTTTACTACTTTTGCTTTTTATAGTTTCAGCCAGTTTTAATGCAAGCTCTAATCTTTGATTATCGTTAAAATAGTTATTTTCTTTGGAATAACCGGTTCATATGATACAGGTGCTTTTATTGGCAAGCCTTTAGACCCGTTAGCTTCCATAAGAATATAATCGGCAATGCCCTTATCAGCGATAATATCCCCGATATTTTACCCTGAGGCACTTCTTTATTAGCCCATATAGCCAAGTTAGAAATGTCGAAGATTTATTTTATGGACGGCTTTTTCGGGACAACTTTCCAGAATCGTTAACTCATGAGCTTTTCCGATAGGTTTTTTAAGATGAGTTGTAGCTGTTATGATTACTTTTCTTTGCAATGACGAAAGTTCATGAGCTAAAGCATACAGAAATGAGGTTTTGCCTCCGGCACCTACTTGAGGTATTACCTCTTTACCGTTTATCCCCAATAACTTATTCAGCATATGCTACCCCACATTTTGTTAGTTATATAAAAAACGAGACCCGTGTAGTGAATTTACTCTGGTGGGAACATTACAGACCTTGAAGATATATTAATGCCCGATGGAATTGTTACTATTTCCTTATTTATGCATAATACCGCACCCCAAATAATGTGCTGTTTGTATAAATTTTCTGCAGCATTTGCACCATTAAGCAAAGCACTATATATCTTTTTCTTGCTTAGGAAGCCAACCTTAAGTGTAACTAGTTGGCCCGGTATGTCGGTTTCGGAGTCTATATCCTCCGCATAACATCGAATTATTTCAGGATCCTCCACATTAGTCTCATTACCAAGATATGTGGCACAAGCATCAGCTAACGCGGCATTTTCTGCAATGGCTACGGCGACCGTAGCTATACCCTTGGTAAAACTTCTACCTCCTATTCCACTGGTACAAATCCCACCGATGTTTTTATCTGAAAGCGTAAGACTTAAAAGGGATGTAGATTTATCTTTTGATACAGGAATCCCTACCTTTATAGGATTTCCTCTTACATCTTTAAATGCTATATCTCCACCATTATTAATAATAACTCTCTCGGCTCCAAGGCCTAATGCCTTCTCAAGAGCTATATCGGAAAAAGCCCCCGCTACTGCCGCCAAGGGAGTAAGGGTATCATCCCTTACTCTCTTGACTGCTGTAAGCATTTTCCGGACTGATATGGGATATCGTTCTATAGGTTGCCCTATAGGATTTATCCCTTTTAAAATAGGCATGTGTTCACATGCTCTTTTAAACTCGTCAACGACATAAGAACCCACAATAAATGACAATTCCGGCTGTCTTCGCTTCTCAATAGAAACATCTATTAGCATGCGGATAGGACCATGTTCAAGAAAAACCCGGTCGTCTTCAAGTTTGCTCATCATTTTATATCTCTTCTAGTTTTTTGAGAAGTTCCTGTTTTGACATAATATGGCTTACATGACCGCCAATTTCTTCGTATTTATCCCGGGTCATTGTATATTCTACCGGCGCCACAGTCGCAGGTGTAGGTACCCACGTAAGGGCATCGGGAACCATTTTTGAAACATCTACCATAAAGTTAATCCCGCCCCCTGGAAGCACATAAGTTGGGGCACCAGCAATACTAAGCTTTACTTCTTCCCTATGTATGGCATCAGTCAAGGCTTTTGGAAGATTAGTTACACCCGCCCTTGCACTTCCTCCTGTGCCGCCCGTATATATAACGGATACCATTGATTTCTCACAGGTATCAGCAATGGTTTTTACGGCTTCCTCTACATCGGGAGTCAATTCAATCTGCCTTACTGAGCCGTCTTCTTGCAGCTCAAAAAGTGCAGCTTTCTGACCCGTGGTTTCGGTAACTAGTATCTTCATTCCCGGTCTGGCGATATTCATATCAACGGACTTTATGGCGTCCTTTGGGTCAGTTATTTCAGTTCCGCCCCATCCTAGACCGGCTTTTCCGAAATATCTGCCTGCAGTGGATTTTCGGCCATAGGGAACTACACCGCTGTATTTCATGCCGACTGCCCTACCTGCCATATGCTCTGATAAAAGACCTATGATGTGATAGTCGAGAATAATGGCCTCATCCACCACTTTTGACAGCTGTCTGGCAAACATGCCTACAGTTGCACTTCCGCAACCAACCCTCATAAGTTTTTCTTCCTGCCCGTCGATAACCGGCGGCTTGCCCTGCTGTATTTCTATTGTGCTGCCATTGTCTATTTTTAACTTCACCCTACGTCCATTTACCAAATCCACGATTGTCCTGACTACCAGAAAACCGTCATTGCTGCCACTTATAAGATTGGCACCACCGATAGTCAGCATTTTAGAACCATATTCTTCGGTTGTTACCATTCCCACAACTTTACCCTCTCGCCTTACCTTTGCACCTTCATCCCCAATATGAAAATTAGTATCGATTTTAACTTTGACACCGCTGTAGCTTAAAGGTGCTTCAGTAACAACAGTGACCACATCGACGCCATTTATACTATCACTTACAATATATGGTGCGGGATTCGAACAGGGATAATTGGTTCCGCTGCCCACAGCAGTAATGAGAGGTTTATAAGGCAGCTTGGTATTTTCTGCTTCTGTTGCTATCCCCTCTATTACCAGCTTTCTATTGCGCACCAGCTCACCATTAACATGGGTATACCTCTTACAGGCGCCGGTTTTACCCGGAGGAATTGAGCAATTCACCGGACAGTGGGTACAGCTAATGTTTTCAGGAGCCCTTTCTTCAGTTTTTTCAATGGCTTTGAAAGGACAAACTCTGTAGCAAATACCGCAAACGACACAATTGTCATTGGTTTTAGCTTTTCTATCAACTAGCTCAATAGCTTCGAGGGGACAGTTTTTTACACAAATCCCACATCCTCGACATTTTTCCAAGTCAACTAATATCATAAGATCACCTACAATATATGATTATGATTTAGCAAAGAACTGCTTTTCTCTTAGGAGGAGGTGTGTTTCGGCTCTTTTGTGCAACTACTTTACCGTCAATAATTATCATCGAGATCCCAGTTAAGTCTCCGGCCTCCAATGCTTCAACGGCATTGTCACCTACAGAACCCATTGGGGCATCCATCAGAACCAGATCGGCTTCCCTTCCTTCTTCAATTATCCCCACATTGAGTTCATAAGTTCTGGCAGTATTTCCGGTAGCCATGCACAGTGCTTGTTCTCCGGGCACACCCGCCAGAGATGCTATGAAGGCTACAGATCTTAATATTCCTAAGGGTATTATTCCGCTTCCTGAAGGAGAATCATTGCCGAGAATAACCCGGTCTAATTGGTTTTTCTCCTTCAGCCATTGGATAGCTTGTTTTAAAACTTTAAAGTTGCCGCATTGGACCATTTCCAAACATATGTCAGTCTCATCAATAAGTTTTTTAACTTCTTCCAGTGGAATAGCAGTAGGTCCTCCATTTAGATGAGATACGACATCCGGTTTAACCAGCATCACATCCTCCGCCGTAACCGTGCTGCTGCCGGGAATGGATGTGCCTCCGGTGTGCATCATGGTCTTAAATCCGTATTTTTTCGCCCATTCCACCATCGGGGCAGCGTCCTCAGGTTTTTTTATACTGCCCAGGCCTATCTCGCCGACTATCCAAACTCCCTCTTGGGCTAGTTCCTCAAAATCTTTTTCAGTCAGTCCTTTTTCTAATATCAAAGCACCGCCATGGAGTTTCACACCACCAGGCCTTACATTTTTGAAACTTTTATGTGCTAAAACGGCCAATGCCTTGGTCCCTGAAACATCCTTCGGCCTGCCGGGGGTGTGGCATTCCCCTGCAGATATCATCGTCGTTACTCCACCATGAAGAGAACTATTGATAAACCCTAAAGTATTTTGGCGAGGAGTAAAATCTCCCACAACTGGATGTACATGAGAGTCTATAAGTCCGGGAGTAACGGTGATTCCTTTCGCGTCGATAGTCTTATCACATTTATACTGATTCAATAGCTCCTCATTACCTAACTTTGCAATTACCCCGTCTTCAATGATGATAGTGTTAGCTGAAGCAATTGGATTCTTGATATCTCCCGTTACCAAAGTACCTACGTTTTTAATAGCTAAAGTAGTCATATTTTAAGACCCCTTTATATTTATTTTTAATTACATCTTAATTTGAATTATGTTTGTTATTATAATATTTTTGTTCGATAAATCTTTCCTGTGTCACCGGTATCTCCGTAAACCGTTCGCCGGTAGCGTTATAAATAGCATTTAGTATAGCTGGTGCAGTAGGAATCAGTGCCGGTTCACCAACACCCTTTGCTCCATAAGGGCCAGTTTCCTCTTCATCCTCAACGATTATAGGGTAAATTTCAGGTATGTCTTTAGCCGTGTATATCAGATATTTGGAGAAATTCGGATTAGTTATACGCCCGTTAGATAATTCCACTTCCTCCAATAGAGCATACCCCATCCCCATTAAACAGCCTCCTTCAATTTGTCCTTCCACTTGCACGGGATTAACAGCTTTACCTACGTCATGTGCAGCTATGATTTTCTTTACCTTAACTTCCCCTGTTTCTGTATTTACTTCTATTTCGGCTATATGGGTCGCAAAAGCATATGTTGCATATGGAACACCACCCATTGTCTCAGGGTCCAGATATGTAGTATCCGGATTAAAGGAACCGCTGCCAATTACCAGTATTCCACGTCGACTGCACTCTTCCAAGAGCTTTGCTAAACTCATTTCCTTTTCTTTTTCGTTATCTACCAACACCATTTTATCTTTTAAAACGATATGGTCTTTATCAGCTTTTAAAAGCTCTGAAGCTAAGTCTACAAGGGTTTCCCTGGCCATTTCTGCAGCTCGCTTACATGCATTACCGGATATGTATGTCTGTCGACTTGCAGATGTAGCGCCAGCTTCTGGGGTAACTCCTGTATCAGCAGAGGTTACAAACACATCCTCATAGTCCAAACCTAAAGTTTCTGCTACAATCTGGGCTAGAATTGTATTAGACCCTTGACCTATATCGGCACACCCGGTTAACACAGTAGCGGAGCAGTCACTGTGCACCTCTACGAAAGCTGCCGCAGGATTGGGCAAACCGGTATTCCCTATGCCATACCACATACATCCGATACCTATACCAGTTTTAATCACAAAATCCCCTCCCATCCTTTAAGCACTCTTTTTGCCTCTTTTGCAGCTTCATCTAATGTGTTCTCTATACCGACACTGCATTTGAGAAGTTGGTTTGTAGCAGTATAAGATCCGGGTTTTAGAACGTTTCTTTTTCGCATTTCATAAGGGCTGATCCCTAACTGTTTAGCCAAAATATCCATTTGGCTTTCGTGAACTACAGCCGCTTGAGGAACACCAAATCCTCTCATGGCACCGGCCATTGGATTGTTCGTGTATACCAAATAACCTTTAATTTTAACATGTGGAATTTCATAAGGACCGGTGAGGTGAACTACCGTTCGGGTGATAACTCCCGGACCATATGAAGCATAAGCCCCGGTATCGAGAACCACATCCGCTTCTAATGCCATAAGTTTTCCTTCTTTTGTAGCACCTGTTTTACAGTTTATTATAGCCGGATGTCGTTTTGATGAAGCTGTTGTTGATTCTTCTCGTGAGTAAGTAATTTTAACCGGCCTTTTTGTATAATAGGCTAACAATGCTACGTAACACTGGGTAGATATATCGAGTTTCCCTCCAAAACCACCTCCGGTATCTGCCTGGATAACTCTAACTTTGCTCCTTGGCATGTTTAGAACCCGGGCCACTTCAGCACGATCGAAGTGGACGTTTTGGGAAGAACACCAAACAGTGATAACTCCGTCTTCAAATTTCCCTATGCCGCACTCTGGCTCAATAAACATGTGAGAAACAAAATTGGTTTTGTAACTGTTTTCTACAATAACGTCGCTTTTTCTAAAACCTTCTTCTATATCCCCCTTAATGAGATTTTTAACAGCTACTATATTAGTTTCTCCATGTATCTTTAGTGAATCCTCTTTCATCGCTTCGAAAGGATCAACTATCGGTGGCAATTCTTCTATATCCATTTTTAACAGATTTGAAGCCTCTTCAACTGCTTCCTGAGTTTCACCGGCAATTAAAGCCAATGGATCGCCAATACGAGCAATTTTATATTCTACTAAAACCGGTTCGTCTTTTAATATGATTCCTACGCGATTAGCACCGGGGATATCTTTGTGTGTAAGGATAGCTTTTATACCCGGGACATTTTTAGCTTCTTTTGTATCGATATTCTTGAGTATTCCATGAGGCACTTGACTTCTGACCACTTTTCCATAAAGCATTTTTTCAAAACGCATATCATCGGCAAAAAGTGCTTTACCCATTACTTTTTTTAAGGCATCTCTTCGAATGACATTTTTCCCTACAACTTGTTCCGACAATTTACTGCCCTCCCTTCAAAATATTTACTGCCAATTCTATAGCTTCTATAATTTTTTTGTAACCTGTGCATCTACAGAGGTTCCCTGAAATTGCAGTTTTAATTTCTTCACGAGTCGGGTCGGGGTTTTTGTCCAATAGAGCTTTTGCAGCCAAGATCATACCCGGTGTGCAGAAACCACACTGCACTGCCCCAGCTTTTATGAACGCTTCTTGAAGTGGATGTAGCTCTCCGTTCTTTTCCAAACCCTCGATAGTCGTAACGCGGTGACCATTTACCTGAGGTGCTAAAACGAGACATGACGTTACTGCTTTATCGTCAATTATAACTGTACAGGCTCCGCATTCCCCTTCAGAGCACCCTTCTTTAACCCCTGTTAGTGAAAAATCTTCTCGAAGTATATCTAAAAGCCTTTTCCTGGGGTCTACTTCTGCGGATACATTTTCATCATTTAATATAAAAGATATTTTGATTTTTTCCACATCCATCACCTCCGTCTTTTTTGCCCAATTTCATTATACAGGCGGTTAAGTAATTCTCTGGAAATGCCTTTTATACTCTGTCGTTTAAAAGGTAGTGATGGTCTGTTTCCTATAGTTTTAACAGCTATATCTGAAATCCTTTCAACACATTCGTCGATCAGTTTTAACGATAGGTCTTTTCCCTTTAACACTTCTTCAGCTCCGGTAGCTCGGAAAGGATTTTTTGCCACGGCTCCTAAAGCTATCCTTATATCTCCGCACCTTGTAGTGTTATCCTCTGCTTCAAGAACACAGGCTACGCTTAGCCTGGCAATAGACAAGGCAGCTCGCCGACCTAGTTTTCTAAAGCCTGTAACAGCATTTTCAGAAGGCACTTTAAAGGATATCTCAGTCAATACTTCATTCTCTTTTAGATTAGTTTTGTTTATTCCTTGCAAAATATCTTGAACTTTTAATACTCTTACACCTAAAACACTTTCCAGCTTAACTTCTGCATCAAGCACTAAGAGTGCCGGAACAGAATCTGCAGCCGGTGAGGCGTTGACAATGTTTCCTCCAATTGTAGCCAAATTTCTGATTTGGGGTGAACCCATTACTTCACAGGATTCATGTAATACTCTCGCCTGACTTTTTATTAGTTCCGATTCGACTATATCCGTAAAAGTGGTCATAGAACCTATTCTTATGTATCCGTTATCCGATTTTATATAATTTAATTCTTCAATGTTTTTTAGATCAATTACCGCATTAGGGCGAACCTGCTTATTCTTTAAGGCTATAATTAAATCTGTTCCTCCAGCTAATAGTTTTTTTTGTCCTACGGCGCTATCCAGTATTTTTAATGCTTCAGTTATATTATACGGCGCAAAATATTTGAATTCCTGCACTAAACCTACCCCCTTTGTTCATTTACAATATTGTAAAAGCACTTTTAACCGGAGTAAAGGCAAATTACCTTTACTCCGAGTTTTCAAACTTACTTTAAACCGTCCTCGCATTTAGCTTCTTCTTTTGTAAGGCCTCCAACCCGAGGATGTGGCCTTCCGCAATTTGTTACAACCAAAGTCAAAACGATTTCATTGTCTCTTGGTGCATCAGGTATCCTGACTTCCATAGCATCAAAATGACTTCTAACAAAAGCTGCATCTTTAAAATGCAGTGGCACATCTATAGTACAACCTGGATACCCCATTTTCTTTGCTGAAGGTATTATGGCTTTCCCACCATTAACCTCTTCCCGGAAGGGTTTACCCAACTTTGGATGAAGTATAGCCGCGGCATGTTCCAATTCTCCGTTTCCGCCTACAATAGCGGCCTTGCCGTAACTTTCTACTTCAGTTTTATCCATGCCAGCCGCCGCTAAGGCTTTTTTGGTCAACACAGGAGCAATTTCAACACTCCATTCAGTTAATTGTGATAAGTCTTCAACATATTTACCGGCAAACGGATTTTCTATAACTACAGCAGCAGCAGCCCTTTTGTGAAGCTTCCCTTCAATTTTCTTCCCACCATCGCTCGTGATCTCTTCAACAAAGGTGTAAAATTTTCTTATTTTTATATCCATAATCTAAATTACTCCCTTCATTATTTTTCCGAACAAATAGCCATACACCCTGATCTGCCAATTCCTCGAAGTCTTTTTCCGTTAATACCTTTTCTAAAATTAGTACTCCACCATGAAGTTTAACACCACCAGGTCTAGCATTTTTATTAAATTGTTGTTTTACTAATGCCTTTCAGCCACAAGGAATTCATATGCAGGTAAGCTTTGTAGTTACTCGCAAAGTTCAATATTATGGCTCGGACCCGATAGGAGCCGAGCCCTCTTGCACACATGAACAAACAAATATTTGATTGAACCTTTAACTTTAGACCTCTATTTTCAAATCACCGGGCTCGATGATTTCCTTCTTGCGCATAATTTCAGAGACAATCCAAGCTACTACCGCCGGAATCACGATAGAGACCATGATCAAGCCAATCCAATCCATGGCGGTGGGCATCATGGCTACCTCACCGTGGGCAAGGGCTTGCTCGGAAGGTGTATACCAGCCGGTGATGACACCGATGGGCCCTACCATACCTGAAGTGCCCATACCGGAGGAAATAGGGGGGCCGTTTTGTCTAAGCTTAAAAACAACAGTAGCGACAGGCCCATTGACTATAGAGGCAACCACTGCCGGGACCCATAGTACCGGCTTTTTCAGCAAGTTGGGCACTTGCAGCATGGAGGTGCCGAGACCTTGGGCTGCTAAACCGCCGATTTTATTCTCTCTGTAAGAGGCGACGGCAAAGCCAATCATATGAGCACAGCAACCGGCATGGGCAGCGCCGCCGGCCAGACCAATCAGGCCTAAAGCAGCAGCCAGAGCTGCGGAACTAATGGGCAACGTGAGAACGATACCCATGATAGCGGAAACGAGAATTCCCATTATAAACGGCCTCATTTCTGTTGCCCAGATAATGATGTTGCCGATCCAAGAAGCAAAGGCACCGATGGGCGGGGCCAAAAAATAGGCAGTGGTGACACCTACAACAATCGTAACAAAAGGTGTAACGATTAAGTCAATACGTGTTCTTTTGGAAACCAGCTTACCGAAAAAGCTAGCAATAAGGGCAATGAAGAATACGGCCAAGGGGCCGCCGGCACCACCTAATTTGTTGGCAGCCTGACCAACAGCCGCCAAAGAGTAAAGAACGAAGGGAGGTGCCTGTAAAGCGTAACCGATGGATACGGCCATGGCTGCACCAGTAATTGCTGTGGCATAGGCACCAATTTCGTTAAGAAACGGGAATTTAAGTACATTGCCTAGGGTATTAATAATTGTACCGATTAATAATGACGCAAATAGACCGTGAGCCATAGCACCAAGAGCTTTGATACCGATTCTATCAAAAGTGAGTTCGATGTTTTGCTTTTTCAGATAAGCTGAAAAACCCTTTTGATTTTGTTCGGACATTTTATCTCCTCCTTAATAAATTTATTTAAATCAATGAAATTGCTTTAAACTAATGTAATAATAGGCTCATTCTGCCTTTTGTTTAGCTACGAAGCTAGAATTATTTCCTGAAAAGCTCTTCTTGATAAAAATGCAGTGGGCAACCCCGTTTCGCAAACCATTAGACCCGTAATGATGACTATTGTAATCATTATCCCATTTTCAACAGCCAATGCTAATAAAGCCTTGTTAATGTTAAGTCTACTCCTATGACCTCACCAATAATATTATTTATTTTTTTGCTACATTCCTCCTCTCAGATACTTTTTTTCCCATTCTCGTATCTTTGGCAACCCGATTAAATCATTGAATTCTTTAAATGATATCATTTTATCTACCTGGCTTTTTGTTGAACCTGTAGTCTTTAGTTCATCCATTAGTTCCATCATTGCACGAGCTGTACAATAAACCGAAGATGTAGGAAATATGACAATTGAATAACCCATATCTTCGAGCTGTTTGGCACTTAATAAGGGAGTTCTCCCGCCCTCTACCATATTGGCCAGCGTAGGAACCTTAAGCTCCTTGTTGAGTCTTGTCATCTCTTCTTCACTCTCTGGAGATTCAAAGAATATTACATCAGCCCCTGCATCAGCATATGCTTTAGCCCGTTTTAAGGCTTCTTCAAAACCTAAGGATGTCCTGGCATCAGTACGGGCTATGATGATAAAATCTTTGTCTTTTCTTGCATATTTCGCCGCTTCAATTTTTCCCAACATTTCATCCACAGGCACTACCTGACGGCCATTCATATGCCCACATTTTTTAGGTGCCACTTGATCCTCTAACTGTATTGCAGCAACTCCTGCTTGTTCATATTCCTTGACGGTTCTAATTACATTTACAGCGTTGCCAAATCCAGTATCTCCATCAGCTATAACAGGAATATCAACAGCTTGAGCAAACTTTCTCGCTCGATCTACCATTTCGGTCATAGTGAGCAATCCCACATCAGGTTTTCCTAATACACTGGCAGCCTGGCCGTATCCTGTCATATAAACTGCTTTAAAACCGACTTTTTCAATAACTCTCGCTGTCAACAAATCGTGGGCACCGGGTGCGACTAGACAGTTAAGTTACTTCAAAAAGCTGCAAGAGACTCATATAGGTTAGATAAAGTGCTGTATGAACCTTTAAGTGTTGCAATAGCTTCATCCTTTAATGTTATCAAGGCTATGGAAGATGAGATTAAACTAGATCTACCGGCACCGTTATTTCATCTTTAGCTTTTACCGAAGATACTTTGGCCTTATCTGCTATAATTTGCTCGATTATATTCAATTCTATCACCGCCTTCTCAAGGATTTACAACTACTATACCTAATTTTTCTGCTATTTTTATTGCCTCTTCTTTAGAAGGGCTGGCATCTCTTATTACTAACCGCCCTCCACCCCTGTTTAAAGCATCTACTGAAGAGGATATATCATCTGTAGTTATTGTGATTCTTTGCACCTGAAATTCCTGAGTTTCCAAAATCTCAACTTCAATACCTTTTTCCTTAACCATATCCATAACTTTGTCATACATCTCATAATCTGCGGTGGAAGAACCAAATACAGCTCCCATCAATATGCCCGGGATATTTATTCCCCGCCTTGCAAAAAGTTCGGGATACAGCTCTACCTTTACTTTCTTAATATTGCCCTTGGATAAAAAATGGGCAATTCGAGCTGCATTTGTCGGAGAACCTACTGCCTGACTGCTACCGCCAACAACTGCCTCTCCTAATGTTTCAGTAATGGGCCTGGCATTTGAAACGAGTTTTTTCGATATATTTTTCGCCTCTTCTTTAGTCTCATTTTTCCTGGCCTTTTCTCTCGCCTTAATATCTTCATCTATAAGCTCTTCAACCATCGAATTTGTTTTGAAAAACGGTTCCATAAATTTGACTACTGATGGGACTATTTCTTTAGCAGAAATCCGGTGAATTTCTGCCGCCATCGACACCATAACATCTATAGGTACATTGACTTCAATTTTTGTCTTTACAGCCAGGCTTGCTGCTAAAACCCCTACCAGTATGGCCCCACCGATATGGGTGGCGCATAATCCTGGCACCATAACTCTTGGCGTGCAAGGAACCGCAATTGTAGGAGATAATGCCAAGACCATTGCCCTTTCCATATCCCTCGGAGTTCCACCTTTTAGGTAGACATAAGCTGCAGAAATTGCACAAGCACCTGCCCCAAATCCTTCCATATTACATCCGGTAGATACTTTTCCTACCCTAAAAACGGAACCGATCTTTAAAATCAAGCTGGCTGTCCGGGCAATTTGCTCTTTGCTATAACCGCTATCCATCATGGCTTTTATAAAACCTGTATAGGGACATGGATCGCCTGTGCCGGCGCATGGCCTCAAGCCTATTGTATGGTTGCCTACCTGAGCGGCTAATGTATAAACAAGCGCTTTATCTACAAACTCATCTTCTATTATCTTAGGACCCTCGATCGCCAAAAGCTCGGCTCCTACCCTACCGAACAACAAACTTTCACCGCTTGTGATACCTATTTCAATAGCTTTCAAATTGTGTTCAAACTGGCTTAAAACATCGTCTAGAACCTGTGCCTCTGTCTTACCGGTCTGTATTTGCCCTTCTGCAATTATTACATCTACTGGATTTGAATCGGTTTTTTCGGCAATTTCTATTACTTCTCCTATGGTAAGTGGGATCTTCTCTTCGATAATGTTTTTTAGGTTGTCCACATTATACCTCCTTCCTTACAGCAATACCCGACCATTTTTCATAGAGATTTATCACCGAAGAAATGTCTTTTTGGCCAAGCCCTTCTGCCTTAGCTATATCAAACATTTGCTGTGCTATATTCCCCATGATAAGAGGTATACCCAAATCCTTTGCGGTTTCTACTGCCAACTCCAAGTCTTTGTATTGCAAATCAATCATGAAACCGGGTTCGAAATTGCCCTTGGAAATGAAATTAGGATACTTTGCTTTTAATGCGTACGAATTTCCTGAACTGTTTGTTATCACTTCAAACATCACTTGGGGATCTAGACCGGCTTTAACACCGAGAGCTAAGGCTTCCGCAACAGCCACCATGTTTGCACCTAGCAAAAGATTATTTACGAGCTTTATAGTATCCCCTGCTCCTATTTCACCTACATGGTAAATAGTTTTACCTATTACCTTCAGTATTGGTTCAACCTTTTCAAATACTTCTTTTTTACCTCCCACCATAATCGTCAAAGTTCCGGCTTCGGCCCCTGCCGAGCCACCGCTTACCGGTGCATCTAATACTTCCACTCCTTTAGAGCTCGTTTTTTTATAAATATCTCGAATAGCCTTGGGAGTAATACTGCTTAGGTCGACGATTATAGTGCCAGGTCTTGCTTTAGGGAGGATACCATCTTCTCCTAATACCACATTTGTAACGATCCGTGAGTTAGGCAAGGACATGAAAACTACATCAGCATCTACTGCCACATCACCGGGGCTTTCTCCGGTTTCAACGCCAAGTTTTTTGAACTCATTCAGTACAGGTTCCATTACGTCGAAAACCTTAATTTTATAGCCTGCTTCAAAAATACGCTTTGCCATACGTTTTCCCATTACACCTAAACCAATAAAACCTATCTTCATTTTTACCTCCAACAATTGACTTTTTTAAATTATGTTAACATGGTTTATTGTTGTACAATTTAAATTAAATGCAAATATTATGCCAACGGGAAAGCCTATAAAGGCGCTTCAAAAGAGCAAAAATCCCCAATATAACATTGCAATGATGAAATGTTATATTGGAGATTGGCAAGGGCTGTATTTTTAAAGGCTAAACCAGGGCATTTCATTTTTGCAATGAATTTCAAAAATGAAATGCCCTTATCCCTTAATGTTTAACTCCTTAATCCTCCTCCAAAGAGTGGTAGTGCTGATCCTGAGTAATTTTGCCGCTTCAACCCTTTTCCCCTCTGTAAGCCTCAAAGCTTCTTCAATAACTTTCTTTTCGTATTCTGCCAGCATTGCCGAAAGCCCTTGTCTTGTATCCACTAGACCTTCTGTCTTAAATAAAAAACTCAAATGGTCCTTGCTTATATATTCCCCATTTCCTATGATATTAAAAGCTTTCTCGATACAGTTAGCCAGTTCCCTTACATTTCCAGGCCAATCATATTGTACAAGCTTCTTCATGGCATCCTCATCTATTCCCTTTACGAACTTCCCGAAGGCTATGTTCATCTTTTTAATTATTTCACCGGCTATCAGGGGTATGTCATCTCTGATCTGGCGCAATGGCAGCAGTTTTATATCGAATACATTTAAGCGGAAAAATAAATCTTGTCTAAATTTTCCCTCTTTTACAAGGCTATCTAATGGTTTATTTGTGGATGCTATAACTCGAACATCAAGGGGAATAACCTTTTTGCCTCCCAAACGAGTTACCTCCCTCTCCTGGAGAACCCTTAAGAGCTTGGCTTGCAATTCTATATCCATCTCGCTGATTTCGTCTAAAAATAAGGTGCCCCCATTAGCCTGTTCAAACACACCGGGGTTACCCCCCTTTTTGGCACCTGTAAAGGCACCACTTTCATATCCGAACAGTTGACTTTCAATTAGGCTAGGAGGTAAAGCTGCAGAATTGATTGCTACAAAAGGTTTGTCATATCGCGGGCTGGCATTGTGTATTGCATGGGCAAATAATTCCTTTCCTGTCCCAGTTTCACCATAAATCAAGACATTTGAATTGGACTTGGCCGCTAATTTTGCCTGCTCCTTTATTTTTTTCATTTCCTCACTTTCACCTATAATATCTGAAAAGGTATATTTAGCTGTCTGATGCTTCCTTACTTCATCGACAAGTATATTGCTCCTTCGCACCATTTCCTCATTATTAAAGCCGAATCCAAACTCCTTAGTAATGGGAATTCTCACAGCCATTGCACCACTTACAGAGGAGGACTCACCGATAACGGGTTTTTGAGTAACTATAGCTTCTCTGGCCGCCTCGCTTATTAGGCCTAAATTATCTTCATTTACATTTCCCCTTGAATCAACAGTTGCTATTCTCTTACCTTGACTGTCAAAAACTACTGCCTCACCACCGGCTACTCTCGCTATAAAGGGCAAAGACTCTATTAGGGATAATTTTAATTCATTATTCCTCTTAACTCTTTCTATATTACTGCAGCCCAAAACGTAATCACCTATGGGTAGACACCAAGATTCAGCTCCATATTCTATTTGAGACATTCCACTTATTGCTTTACCAGTTTTAGCCGCTTCTTTTGCAAGATTAAATACTACACCTTTTAAAAAATCTATTTCGTGACCCGAAGAGTCAACAGTCTTTAATCTAACACCATCTTTATCAGTTACCGTTGCATAACCCCCGGTTATCCTAGCCAATACCTCCAAAGATTCCACTAAGGTTTTTTGTAGATTTTCGCATTTCAAAAGTTATACCTCCTCGTATACTATGTTTAGGCCCACATTTTAAGTGGTCCAAACATAGTTATTTTTATTTATTTTAAAAGAGATGTCCTAATGCTAAGATATATTTATGGAATAATTAGCAAAGGATAATTCTTTTTCCTCCTGCAAAACCTTAGGGTTGTTGCCTCGCGAAGCGTGCTTCCTGACTTAGCTGTCATAACCTGCCAACCCAGATGCTGCATCTCTTTGACTAGACCAACAGCAAGGTAGTTTTCAAAGATGAATGCTAATAGTGCGAGGTTGCAGTTAGCGGCTAAGATTAGGATATCTCTTTTGCTTCTTGTTCTTCTATCTCCTTAGGAAAGGTGGTGATTTTAATGAAGAGTTGTTGTTTTTTAAGCCCTTTGTTTACTGCCTTAATCCCAAGACTGTTGCTAACTACAGGAAGTCTTTCGTTGATATGGATAAAACTGATCCGTTAGATGCTTACATAATCGCTGACTTTGCAAGGTGTGGTAGAATCACATGTAAACCTTGGCGAGGTGCTCAGTTTCTTGCACTTCAAAGGCTTACACGCCACAGGCTTCATTTGATTGAGTGTATTACTCGGGAAAAAGCCTATATGGTTTCTAATATTTATTTGAAGTTTAGTGAACTTACTGTTTTGGATAAGGATGATAAACCTTTTTCTAATACTTATGGGGTCACCTCTGCAGCTATTTTAACTGAGTCACTTTCTTTGGATGATATTGCTTATTCTTCTATTGATGATTTAGTTGATTTTATAAGGGAAAAAGGTAAAAACCGCTTTAGTGATCCTTACAAGACAGTTAAGTTACTTCAAAAAGCTGCAAGAGACTCATATAGGTTAGATAAAGTGCTGTATGAACCTTTAAGTGTTGCAATAGCTTCATCCTTTAATGTTATCAAGGCTATGGAAGATGAGATTAAAACGGTTGATAAGGCTATTGAAAAAACTATTAAAGGTCTAAATACTACCGAATATCTATCCCTTACTTCCATCCCGGGTATCGGCCCTGTGTTTGCCAGTGGCGTCCTTGCAGAGATTGGCACTATCACCTCTTTTGACTCACATGACGCTTTAGCTAAGTATGCAGGTCTTACTTGGAGATCCAAGCAATCCGGCAACTATTCTTCTGATGATACTAGAATGACTAAGACTGGCAATAAATATCTTAGGTACTATTTAATAGAGGCTGCTAATAGTGTTAAGAACCGTGTGCCTGAGTATAAAGAGTTTTATTACAAGAAGTATGGTGAGGTTACTACTCACCAGCATAAAAGAGCACTCGCACTTACAGCTCGCAAATTAGTTCGTTTGATTTTTGGCTTGCTGACTAAAAGTCAAATCTACTCCAGCGATTAGATAGCGCCGCCTTCTTTGGCTGTCTTTCCTCTCTTTATACAATCGTTTACCAGAGCAGACGTAAATATGTCACGCACTAATCTCTCTAGATTTAAGTCAGCCACATGGTCCATCTCTATAGAAAGCCTAGTATAATACTCCATTTGTTTTTCCCATTGTTGCCAGAACTCTTCAAAAGAAGTTACTTCCTCCAAAGGTTTCGTATTTAATAGCCAGTATCCCGTTCTTTTATCTTTTCCTCCGTATACGGTCATTTCTAGCACCTTGAGCAAGTTTAGGAACGCCATGCCACTACAACGGTATCCCCACTTACCAGCAACTGCCACTTCTATACAACCAACCAATGTATAATTATAAGCATCTTCCCGAGAAACTCCTCTACTCAGAAGAGAGGGAATTATAAATCATCGTTTTTAAAAGCGGGCATTCCAAAGCCTAATTTTACAACTTCAATGCACTTTCTGAGAAGTTTCTCCGGAGTACCTGCATGAAGCCTCACAGAAAGATTGGGTTGTGTTAGGCGAGTTTCAGCTACCGACTCCAGTACTAGATAAGTTAAGTCGTTAGTAGCATCCAGACCATCCTTAGTCTGCCCTCCTATAGTTACGTTTTGATAAGTTGGATAACCAGCACCATATCCAGAGGGGTTGTAGACCTGATTTCTTTTGCAAAATCTCTAGTGATTATCCCATTTTCCAAATCATGTTGGTAATAAGGATAAAGGTATTGGTCTATTCTTCCTAGAGAGACAGAATGCCCGTTACTTTCAATATGCTGAATTAAGTGCACAAACCATATCGACTGGACCGCTTCATGGAAACTTGTAGCTGGATTTTCTGGCACTCTTCTGCAGATTTTTTCAATGACTTGAAGCTCACGTGCCCTAGTTTTGTCTTTTTCTTCTTCGGCCATTGGTTTTGCAAGATCGGCAAATCTGTGTGCAAAGTTTACCACACTGTTTTTCAAGGGCTTCAAGTGCTTCTTTTTTAACACCTTTTAAACCAATTTTTAGGACCTTTTCATAGTCTACTACTATATGGCCTTTCTATCTACAAAAATTACCGGTATCTTTTTTCTTACTGAGTCTATTTGTCCTTTGTCCTCCATACAGAAAAAAAATATTAAACCATCAACCCACTTTGCTTCCAAATCTTTAAGATATAATTCCTCCTTTTCCTGATCTTCGTTTGTATTACAGACCAATACTGAATACCCTTTAGTAAAGAAAAAGTCCTGAATAGTTAGTATAATCTTGGAAAAATACTCGTTGGTTATGTCTGGGACAATAATACCAATGCTCTTAGTTCTTTTTGTTCTAAGACTTTTTGCTACAATATTTGTTTTGTATCCTAATCTTTCAACTGCTTCAAGCACTTTTTTCTTAGTTTCACTTGAAAATCTGCCATTATTGTTAATAACCCGTGATACCGTAGCAGTCAAAACACCACATGCTTCAGCTATTTCCTTAATTAGAACTCTTTTAGCCCTTTTTATTTTAACCCTTATTTCCATCCCTAGCATTTGTCAATGAATTTCACCTGGAATAGTGTATTCTTCAAAAACGTTTAAAATATTGCATAAATCAGATTTTATATATATCTATATTCTCTATTTTTTTTTTGAAAATCCTTATTTTTATGTTTTTTTTGAAACAGTTTTTGTACTGTTTTGCTTTAAAAACTAGTCATTTTGGATTGAATTTTTTAAAATTATTTACATAAAACGCTATCCAGCTTTAGGATTGCGCAAAAATATGCCAGTGTTGGTTAATGGGTGATCTAGCATCTGCTTTAATACTTTAAACGGAACCGTAGCAATATCTGCACCTGCTCTAGCTGCTTCAAATACGTCCATGGGAGTTCGCACGCTGGCTGTGATAATTTCAGTGGAAATATCATGTAACTCGAATATTTTTGCAAATATTCGAGATTAATTCTATGCCATTTTGAGTAATATCGGTAAATCTCCCTATAAACGGACTCACATAAATTGCTCCTGCCCGGGCTGCCATAAAAGCTTGATTGGGATTAAATACAAGGGTTACATTCGTTTTAATTCTTTTTTTACTCAATTCATTTACCGCTTTGATGCCTTCCCAAGTTACAGGAACTTTTATAACTATATTTGGATGCCAAGATGATATCTCTTCAGCTTCCCTTACCATGCCAGCGGCGTCAAGACTTATAACTTCTGCGCTAATTGGGCCATCCACAATTGAAGTAATTTCTAAGATTGTTTCTTTGGAATCGACCTTCTTTAGCTATTAACGTGGGATTTGTTGTAACACCATGAATTATACCGGTTAAAGCAGCTCACTGATTTCCTCTACATTGGCCGTATCAAGGAAAAATTTCATTTAATTCAACCCCAATTAATGATTTTTTAAGTCAGTTTTATTTTATTTGTGGATAAGGACTGATTCTGCTGTTTTTTCATCGGTTATGAGCACATCTAAAACACCGCTTTTTAAAGCTCCCACGATAGATTTCGCTTTATCATCTCCTAAAGCAACTCCTATTACTCGTGGAATTTTCCTCAAATCTTCTAAGCTTACTGCAATAACTCGATCATCAATATACTCACATATTTTTCCATCCACATAAAAAAAGTGTGCACAAATATCTCCTACAGCATTTCTCTGGGTTAACGCCTGTAAATCCTCTTTTTTTAAATATCCGCTGGCAAAAAAACTTGAATTCTTGTTCACACTTCCAATTCCTATGAGGGCTATGTCTACTGCCTTAGCCATGTAGAGAATGTTTTTTATAGTATCATCTTTCATTAAAGCATCTTTTATATCTGGACTGTTTACAATAGCAGGAGCTGGGAGAAGATAGTAGCTTCCCCCAAAACTCTCAGCAATTTTTCTAACAATTTCATTGGCACTAGTTGAACTTTGACCCATACTGCCAATAATTTGAATAACCTTTACATCTTTTTTTTCGCTCATCTCTATTAACTCAGCCACTGCCCTTAAAGTCCTGCCCCAAGCAACACCGATTGAATTGCCATCTTTAACAATTCTTTTTACATATTTGGCTGCGGCTGCTGTTACTTCTGAAAATATCCTGTTCTTCCCAATCTGGTTTTTTACTATAACAGCTTCCTTTAGATTGAACTCTCGTTCAAATATCTTTTCCAGTTGAGAACGGGGCGGTAATGGATAGTTGATCCTTATCTCTATAAGATTATTTTCTTTAGCAGCCTTTAGCAATCTGGAAACTTTGGGTCTTGAAATGTTTAACTTTTGGGCTATCTCTCTTTGTGGCATATCATCAACATGGTATAACTCGGCTACTTTGATCATAAGTTCAACATCGTATTGAGCCACGTTGAATCCTCCTAGGAAACATAAGAATCCTATACTCCCAGTTTGTTTAGCCTAATCTGTTCATTATTTGTAAAATTATTTGTTGGCACGTGTCCGGGCAGAGGCATAATTCTCTCATGTATGGCATCTATTATCCACTCAGGCTGTGGGAAAAAGTATTTTTCCAGTTCAAAGGCAGGGGTTATCCAATTCCTTGAACCAACCACCACCGGAGGCGCATCAAGATAATCAAAAGCCAGTTCAGTTATATTCCTTGCAAAATCGTTAATTATTGATCCTCGCTGGCACGCATCAATTGCCAAAACAATCTTACCTGTTTTCTTTACAGATTCTAATACCTTCTCATAATTAAATGGAACTATGCTTCTCGCATCTATTAATTCTACACTGATACCGTATTTCCCTTCAAGTGTCTCTGCAGCTTTAACTGCCGTATAAAGTGTAGGTCCAATGGTAAGTATGGTGATATCCTTACCTTGTCTTTTTATATCCGGTTCCCCAATTGGCACTTCATAGTAGTCGCTTGGAACACCTTCTAAGTAAAACATCTCGCCAATATCGTATATTTTCTGGCTCTCGAAAAATACTACCGGATCCGTCCCCATTAATGCACTGTTCATGATGCCTTTGGCATCATAAGGCGTCACTGGATACACTACTTTCAATCCCGGTATATGTGCACAGAGTGATGACCAGTCTTGTGAATGCTGGGCACCGTATTTAGCTCCAACCGACACTCTGAGAATTACTGGCATCTTTAGCACACCTGCACTCATAGCCTGCCACTTAGCCAACTGATTGAAGATCTCATCACCTGCCCTGCCCATGAAATCCGCATACATCAATTCCACAATAACGCGGCCTCCGCAAAGAGCATAACCTACAGCAGAGCCAACAATGGCCGCCTCAGAAATGGGCGAATTGAAAAACCGATGATAAGGCAGTGATTCAGTAAGGCCTCTATATACACCAAAGGCTCCGCCCCAATCACGATTATCTTCGCCATATGCAATTAAAGTGGGATCTGTGTAAAACTTGTCTAAAATGGCCTCGAAGATTCCATCCCTCAACTGATATGTCTTTATCTTAGAAACGGGTTTTCCATCTTCGATGCCAACCCTGATTTTTCTACTGATTTGCTGAACTCTCGGGTTTTCATTTTTGGGAATCAACACTTCGCATTCTCTGTCATCCATCTTCTGGATTTTCTGATTTGAAAACATCATGTCACCTATATAATTGGGGTTTTTAACCAGGTCTATTCTTGGGGATATGTTATCATCAATTGCAAGTTTAAATATCTTTAATATCAACTGTTTGCTGGAATTGTTTATATTGTCGATTTCCTCTCGGGAGACAATGCCTGCATCAATTAATTCATTTTTAAAGGTTTGCAGCGGGTCTATGTCCTTCCAGGCTTGAAGCTCCTCTTTAGTGCGATAAGTTTCCGCATCGGAAGGAGAATGGCCTGTCAACCTGTAAGTTAACGTATCCAGTAAAACAGGACCTTCTTTATCTTCTAATATCTTTTTCTTTCTCTTTATTGCGTCAATAACAGCTAGCGGATTATACCCGTCAACTCTTTCAGCATGCATCTGTTCCGGATTGATGCCTGCCCCAACCCTTGCAAGCATATCATAACCCATGGTTTCACCGCAAGTTTGACCGCCCATTCCATACATATTGTTGAAAAAGTTAAAGATGATGGGTAGGCCGCCCTTGTAACCTTCTTCCCATAACTTCTTAAATTGATCCATTGCCGCCATATTCATAGCTTCCCACACAGGGCCGCACCCTAAAGCTCCATCACCGATATTACATATAACTATCCCCGGCTTTTTATTTATTTTCTTATATAAAGCTGCTCCTAAAGCTATGGGTGCTGAACCGCCCACAATAGCATTATTGGGATAAATACCAAAAGGGGTAAAAAACACATGCATTGAATTGCCCAGGCCTCTTGCAAATCCTTTTTCTCTGCCGAAGATTTCCGCCATTGCACCGTAAATAAAGAAGTCCACTGCTAATTCCTTAATGTCAGCTTGATCTTCCTGTTTTCCTTCAACGACTTTCAGAATATCCCCATCAAAGAAACTTTCCATGATGTCCATCAGTTCAGTATCTTTCATTTTTCGAATAGCCGATAATCCCTTTGCTATTACTTCACCGTGACTTCTATGGGAACCAAAAATGAAATCATCTTTGTCCAGTGCAAAAGCTTGTCCAACAGCTGATGCCTCCTGACCTATGGAAAGATGCGCAGGACCTATATATTTATAGCTGATACCTGCATACTCTCCTGTTGTCCTTACAGCAAGCAACATAGACTCAAATTCTCTTATTATTACCATGTCTTTATATATATTTAAAAAATCATCTTTGCTATAAAATGCTTTCTCATCCTCTATGTTTTTGCTGTATTGGTTCAGGGTAATATCTTTAAAGGTCAACTTTCCACTTTTCCTGATTTCTTTCGGATCCAAAAATATTTGTTTTGCCAATTTACAAACCTCCAATTTTTAGTTTTGTTGATGAAGTTTTTATAAGGTAAACATTGCTTCCCTCAATATTTCAGATACAGTGGGGTGAGGAAAGATTAGTTCTTTGATGTCCCTTACCCGCATTTCTGCTTCTATCATTAAGGCAGCTCCGTAAATAATTTCTGATGAAGAATTGCCGATCATGTGAACACCTATGATTTTTCCATGCCTTTTATCAATTAATACTTTGCAAATCCCGTCTCCTCCATCATTTTCCGCCACATACCTGCCACTGTAACGCATTGAAACACTTGTTGCCCCATATTCGATTCCTTTGCTTCTAGCACTTTCCTCCGTTTCGCCAACAGATGCCACTTCAGGATCTGTGTAAATAACCGATGGAACTGCATGATATCTCATTACATCCTTCTTGCCTAACATGTTGTTTACACATACCTCTGCTTCTCTATAAGCTGTATGGGCTAACATGGAATAACCGTTAACATCACCTGCCGCATAGACTCCGGGCACATTGGTTTTCCCAGTTTCATCGGTTTTTGCGGCACCATTGATTACTTCAACTCCAATGTTTTCCAAACTCAGCTCTGAAATATTTGGTTTTCTGCCTACACTGATAAGTATCTTCTCAGCATCAGTAGAAAATCTTTTGCCATCAGACTCGTAAAACACCTTGTTGCCATCAATAGCTACAACTTTTGAATTTAGTTTAAAATCTATCCCTTTTTGTTCATAATTTTTCATGAGAATCTTGGATATTTCCCTATCAATATTTCCTCCAACGTGATCCAACATTTCTATTACCATAACTTTACTTCCCGCAGAATTAAAGTAAGATGCCATTTCAAGGCCAATAATACCGCCACCGACTATCACTAGAGTTTCAGGAATTTGAGACAATGCTAAAATCTCTCTGTTGGTCAAAACAATATTTTGTTTGATAGCTTCATCAATTCCAGGAATTGAAGGAACAATTGGATTAGAGCCTGTAGCAATGAGCACCATCTTGCCGATAAAAGTGTCTTCATCTGTTTTTACAACATAGCCTTCATCTTTTTTTCCTAAGATTTTCCCAAAACCCTCAGCTATATCAACATTGCTGTTTTTTAACTGTGACTTAACTCCTGATACCAATAGCCTGACTGCTTTGTCCTTTCTCTTTAAAACAGCTTTATGATCTAAAATGATGTCATCTGCTATTACACCATATCTCTTACCATATCTCGCCTTGTCATATATCTTAGCTGAGTTTAAAAGAGTCTTTGTAGGAATACAGCCTTCATTTAAACAGACTCCACCTAAAGACTTGCTTTCTATCAATAATGTCTTTAGCCCCTCAGAACTTGCTCTTATCGCACCAAGATAACCTGCAGGTCCACCGCCTATAACTATCAAGTCATAAACCATAGTCATTCCTCTCTTCTCAAGAAAATTAAATACAACTTTATTTTGCCAGCAAAAGGGTGAAGTTTTCCAGATTGTTTGCCAATTCTTTCAAAAATCTTGCAGCCGGAGCGCCATCCACTGCTCTATGATCAAAAGTTAAAGATAAGCCCATTGCTGGGTAGTATTTAAAATCTCCATCAATCGGTTTTACCTTGTATGTTATGGAATTTACACCCAGAATCGCCACTTGAGGTGGATTCAAAATTGGCGTAAAGGCTTCTACCCCTAAGCTGCCCAGGTTAGTAACAGTAAACGTACCTCCTTTAAGAAGATCAGGATTAATCGCTCCTCTTCTGCAATCATCTACCAAGCCCTTAACAACTTCAGAAATTTCATTCAAAGACATTCTATTTGCCTTAAAAACCGTCGGAACCATGAGACCCCTGTCCGTATCAACTGCAACTCCCAGATTCACGTCATTGTAGATTAGTAATTTGTCCTTTAGCATATGAGCGTTTAATGATTTGTGTTTCATTAGAGTTCTTGACACTGCATATAAGATTATGTCATTTATGGTAATGTTGTTGAGCTCACTACTTTCTCTATTATTCTTGATTTTTTCTCTGTAGGATAAAACTTCTGTTGCATCAAAGGAAGTGTGAATTGTCAGCTGTGCAGTGTTGGCAAGGGATTCTAACATATTTCTTGCAATAATTTTTCTAATATTGCTCAACGGTACTTCTTCAAAATCTTCGATTTCCTCTTCCACTTGACTTTGAATCTGGGCCAGGTCTTTGGTAGTCACTCTGCCACCAATTCCTGAACCTGATGTTATATATAGTCTTTCTTCCTTCTCCTGATGCTCACTCAATGCCGCAGGTGTAAATACTGGGCCTTTTTCCATGAAATTAATGATATTTCTTTCAATAATCCTGCCTTGCGGCCCTGTTCCAACTATACTTCTGGGATCTATCCCACTCTTTTCTGCCAACCTTTTAGCCCTTGGCGATATTTTTATTCTGGCATCACTTTCTATATCAGTTTGTTTGCTCTCTGAAAGCACATCGATATCCTGACAATTGTCCGTAGTTTCAATAAGCTGTTCGTCTTTTCTTTCTTCAGTCTCTGGTCTCTCCTCTGAATCCTGCTGCTTTGGCATTAGATCTGTTATATCTTCTCCATGCTCTCCTATTATGCAAACATCTGTTAAGACCCTAACTTCATCTCCCTCATCAAAGAATATTTCGAGAATAGTACCATCTGCTTCTGCTTCTATATCAAAAGCAGATTTATCAGTCTCTATGGTAAATAAAGTTTCCCCTTTTTTAACAACATCACCTTTTTTCATATGCCACCTGGAAATAATGGCACTCTCCTCCGAAAGTCCTACCTTTGGCATCTTCACAATCGTAGCCATATTTGTCCTCCTTGTGAAATTTTGTTCACTTTTAAAATTATGTTCAATGTATATTATACTACATTTTTTTGCATTTTCCTTCTTGACTAATCGAGTAGGAGGCGAGTAATTATTTTACTCGCCGTCCCCTCACACCACCGG
>ERZ773359.1331-NODE-1331-length-34580-cov-32.661347_pt1 | contig 34580 bp, 33 predicted proteins | sample MGYA00374955_ERZ773359 | MGnify/ENA primary metagenome ERZ773359 (study PRJEB29098, sample SAMN04486028) | biogas fermenter metagenome | study: EMG produced TPA metagenomics assembly of the Biogas fermentation microbial communities from Germany - Plant 4 DNA1...
ACACCAATTTTGTGGAGGTGGAGCGATTTGAAAAATCTGAAGCGTATAGTGTGGATGTGTTCAGGAATGTTGTTGATCTCGTTTTTGGTTTTGTCAGTAGCTTGTCCCGCTTATGCTGCAAGCCCGCAAGCCCCTATCAAGATTTTCCTTGATGGGTCTACTCTGGAGACAGATGTAGATCCGGTGCTGAAAGAAGGTCGTACCCTTGTGCCTTTTCGCGCCATCGGGGAAGCCTTGATGGCCCAAGTAGACTGGGATGAGTCTGCCAGAAAGGTTACTTTGACTTTGGGAGACAAAACTGTTCAATTGGTCATCGGGGATAGTACAGCATATGTGAACGGGAATGCTAGAACTCTAGATGTGCCCGCCATGCTGGTGGAGAACCGGACCTTGGTTCCCCTTAGATTTATCAGCGAGTCTTTAGGGGCGTCCGTGCAATGGTCTGGAGAACTAAGGCGGGTAGATATTACCACCACCACCACTGCCGCCCCTGAACCAGGTGCCCAACAGCCTCTCAGTCAGGTAATGGTTTATATAAGCATGGATTATCTGGATGGTTGGGGTCAGCTATTACCTGATATGCAGCAAACCGCTGGCCAGGATGAGGATAAATACAGCTACTACCTGAAACTACTGGATCAACCGAGTATTGCTAGTAAGCCCGTGGGTATTGTGTATGACTATGTGGGAATGCGCGTAGTAGACGGTCCGGTGGAGAAAGATGGCATTACCTGGTGGAAATTAGAGGGGCATGGTAAAAGCGGCTGGGCAGATGAAAGGTGCTTTACCGAATTTGAAGGGGAATGGGATCCCCGGGTTGAAGGTGCTATTGCCTGGGCCATAGAAAATATTGGAAGAACGGACTATGAGTACCGGTGCTTGGGTTTTGTCCAGGACGCGTACCGGAGCGGAGGGTTAACCCTTACCGGGAAACTTGCGGATACTGCCAAGAACACCGCGACAAATTTCAATGCCGCGGCAAACAGAGATAAAATTGTTCCCCGGGGTGCCGCCGTATTTTATGACTGGGAAGGAACCCTTGGGGGAACTACTCAAAACTGGGGCCATGTAGGTATAGCCCTGCAAACTGGGAATCAAGATGAAATAGATATCATTAACGCCTTGGACACGGTGTCTATTGACTCTGGAGCGTATTTTTCCTACTACGCAGACATGAACTATATTGGCTGGGCTTGGATCTTTAATAAAAATTAAGCGGTGGAACTGTACTTGCACTGGCAGGATGTATGTACATAAGACCCTGCGGGCTAATAAAAGCCTTCAGGGTCTTTTTTCTATATTGCATTAATTAAATGCTTAATGTGTCTTTAATGGCCTCCGCGCTCGATTTACCAGTATTTACAAGTTGAGAATATATTGCTACGCCCCTTTAGTGGCTGGCAATGACATAGATACGAAGATTTCGTGTTGGAGTAGGAATTGAGTAAAAAATAGCGGAAACTAAAGTTTCCGCTACGGATTCTACAGTTTTAGCGTTTATTATTGACCTTTGACTATTGATGTACTGACCAGTCAACTCCGCGGCGAAAAGCGGCCAGGTTTACTTCCAGGGCTTTGGGCGGTACTAATTTGCGGATGGCTTCTTCCACTTTTTCAGGTGGCAGGCCAATAACCTTGCTTAAAATACCTACCAGGACCACGTTGGCTGCTTTGACATTGCCGCATTCTATGGCGGTTTGTGTAGCATCGGCTACCGTGGTTTTGGGCTTAAGCTGGGAAATACGGTCAATAATATCTTCCGGGTATTTCACCTTGCCGCTCATTACCGGCAGAGGATCTACCCGTTCATCATTTATTATCACTATGCCGTCAGGCTTCAAATAGTCAAGCCAGCGGGCAGCTTCCAGTTTTTCAAAAGCCAGGAGCACGTCAGCCTGACCTTTTGGTATAGTAGGAGAATACACCTTTTCCCCATAGCGAACTTCTGACACCACGCTACCACCGCGTTGAGCCATGCCGTGCACTTCGGTAACTTTTACATCATATCCTAAATCTACAGCCACCTGGGCAATTATGCGGCTGGCTAACAAGGTACCCTGTCCCCCAACCCCGGTAATCAATACATTCATAATCTGGCTCATTGGCTAACCCTCCACAACCTTAATGGCATCAAACTTACATACCTGGACACACATACCGCAGGATACACAGGTATTAGGATTGATGGCTGCCTTTTTCTCATCATCGTTAAAGAAAATTCCGGTACACCCAATCCGAATACAGGCCTTACAGCCATTGCACAGCTCCTCGTCTACAAATAGAGTAGAAGTTATTGGAGTCGGATCTATTAATGCACAGGCACGTTTGGCAATTATTACTGATGGCTCACGTCGTTCTAGCTCTTCACGGATGGCTGCCTCTAGTTCATCTAATTTCAAGGGATCAACCACTCGAACATTATCTATCCCCACAGCCCTGACTAGAGCCTCAATATCCAGTTTTTTTGTGGGGCTCTTTTTAATGGTCACTCCAGTAGCAGGATGATCCTGATGTCCGGTCATGGCGGTAGTGTCGTTATCTAGAATAAGGACGGTGGATGTTCCCTGATTATATACCGTATCTATTAAAGGCGTGATGCCGGAATGTACAAAGGTGGAATCACCAATAACCGCCACCATCTTGGCAGCAAATTCCTCACCCCGGGCTTTTTCCATGCCCATAGCCATTCCAATGCTGGCGCCCATGCAAACACAGGCATCCATAGCTTCCAGGGGGCTGAGGGCTCCTAAAGTATAGCAGCCTATATCGCCCATGACTGTAACCCTCATTCTGCGTAAAGTGTAGAAAACACCGCGATGGGGGCAACCTGGGCACAGCAAAGGAGGCCGGGGCGGAATATCCAGTTGGCTGCTAGTTGCCGGCTCGGCTCCCGCCAAACGCTGGGCAATCATTTCTGGGCTATATTCCCCTAACAGGGTAAAAAGCTCTTTTCCTTCCACATCAATTCCCCAGGCTTTTATTTGCTGCTCAATGACCGGTTCCAGTTCTTCTACTACTACCAGACGCTCCACCTGGTCAGCAAAAGAAGTGATTAAATCTTTGGGCAGGGGGTTTACCAGCCCCAGTTTTAAGACTGACACATCGGGCAGGGCTTCCCGCACATACTGGTAGGCTACTCCACTGGTGATAATGCCTAGTCTGCGGTCTCCCCACTCGATACGGTTTAAGGGAGTGTTTTCCGCATACTCAGCCAGTTTTACCATGCGCTTTTCCACTTCTACATGACGCCCCCGGGCATACCCAGGCAGCATTACATATTTGGGGGCATCCTTTTTATATTCCTTTAATACTCTTTCTCCCGGTTCCCCTTCTTCTACCAGAGTCTGGGAGTGAGACAACCGAGTAGTAACCCGCAGCATAACGGGAGTATCAAATTCTTCGCTTATATCAAAAGCCAGGGAAGTAAAGTCCTTGGCTTCCTGACTATCGGATGGTTCAATAACGGGCAGCTTGGCAAATTGGCCATAACCCCGATTATCCTGTTCATTTTGGGATGAATGCATGCCCGGGTCATCGGCTGATACAATTACCAGACCGCCGTTGACTCCGGTATAGGCTACTGTATATAAAGGGTCAGCAGCTACATTAATCCCAACATGTTTCATAGCTACCAGGGTACGGGCTCCACCTATGGAAGCTCCTATCCCCACTTCCAAAGCTACCTTTTCATTAGGGGCCCATTCGGCATACACGTCCTGGTAACGGGCCATGTTGCTAACTATTTCAGTACTAGGTGTACCAGGATAAGCAGTAGCCACACTGGCTCCGGCTTCGTAGGCGCCTCTGGCAATAGCTTCATTACCAATCATCAGTCGTTTCATATCGAAAGTTCCTCCTCATCCCCACTACAACAGGAGACTATATTCAATGTAGATACACCATGAAAGGGTTGCATACCCAAGACTGATAATAACATATCAGATTAATGGCGTAAATGCAGGTTACTTGGTCAGTCCTGACCATTAACTATTATACCACTTCCATACCGCTTCACTAACTGCCCAAGCCATACCATATACTGGACTTAAGCTGCCCGAATTGCTGGGCAGGTGCTTTTTATCAGAGTGGGTTCCCACTATCCCGGTTATGGATATGTGACCTAGGGGGGGCAACCTTTTTGACATAGCTTTGCCAGGCAGCAAAGGTCCCTGACGAATCCGAATAACCCCCAAATCTTTCTCATTTCCTAGGGAAGCATCAATGGCAACCTCCATACGCGCCGGATATAACCGGTAAATACTGGGCAAACTGCTCACCAGATTCCGGGCATGAAGAGGATCTTGTAAAGTACCATAAACATTTAGATGGGGTATTTTATCTTTTAACAAAGAACCAGTAAGGGGTCCAAAACTATCTAAAATATGCCGGTCGGAACCAATGCATAAAAACAGTGGAGTACGGCTGGATTCAGACAATATCACATGCAGCCCATTAGCTAATCGTTCTATAATGCCCTCTTCTGTATAATGACCTTCAGCAATAATCATTAAGACAAACTCTCCAATACTGACTGCAAAGAATGTATGAAGCGGGTGTTTTCTTCCGCAGTTCCCACGGTAACCCGCAGGTAGGTAGGATATCCGAAAATATCTCCGGTGCGAACAATTACACCCAGCTGTAAAAGCCTTTGAAAAACCTGACGACAATCTTTACCGGTATCCAAGAAGATAAAATTAGCCTGGGTAGGAACGTATTTTAATCCCATGGCATCAAATTGCTGGTACAAATACTCCTTGCCTTGCCAGTTCAATTCTCTGCTAGCCTGGAGATGCTCACTATCATCCAGGGCGGCAAAGGCTGCTTTTTGAGCTAGAAGATTCACATTAAATGGTTCGGTTACGCGTTTTACAGCATCAGCTATTTCCACTGTTGTAAAGGCATATCCTATCCGCAAAGCTGCCAAACCATAAATTTTAGAAAAAGTGTGGCACACTACCACGTTTTTACCCTGCTGTAGATATTTGAGGCCACTAATAAAATCATTACTGTCTGCATATTCACTATAGGCCTCATCAAATACTACCAGAACGTGGTCGGGAATCTCTTCCATAAACCTATCTAACTGCTCTTGGGTAACAATGGTACCAGTGGGATTGTTGGGATTACAAATGAACAGTATTTTGGTTCGCTGAGTAATGGCCTCTAACATGGCTGGTAAATCAAGAGTAAAATCCCGCAGCGGCACACTTAGGCAAACTCCATCCATGACCGTGGCGCTAAACTGGTACTCGGAAAAAGTCGGTTGAGGTAATATAACCTCATCACCTGGATTTAAGAAGGTTTCGGCTATGAGTTTAAGAATTTCATCTGAGCCATTCCCTACCAATACAGTATCCACGGGCTGGTCGTATTTTTGAGATAGCTTTCTTTTTAGTTCATAGCAGTTGCTATCTGGATAGAAGTGAAGCTGATTAACTGCAGAGGCAACTGCTTTTTGGGCTAGGGGTGAAGGGCCCAGTGGGTTCTCATTGGAGGCTAGTTTTATAACGTTGTCCAGACCCAGTTCTCGTTTGACCTCTTCGATGGGTTTTCCTGGGAAATAGGGTTTTAAGTTAAAAATAGCGGATCTGGCTCTATTCTTAACAAAATCGTTCATTTACTATGATTTCCCTTCGTTAATGATAATTAAGAAACTTAAAAAACCTTAGCCTGTCATTGGCCCTTCGGTAGAGTGAGAGGCGGGGGTCACCAGCCCCTCCTCATCAAACCGTACGTGAGGTTTTCCCTCATACGGCTTTCCGATGTTCGTCATTCATGCGCATTCAACTAAGCCAGTTTTAGCAGTCCTTGCTTGCACAACATTTCTTCCACTTTGGGCCATGCACTTAAGTAGCGACGCTTTTTGGTTTTCTTGGCATACCATCGGGTAAATGCTTGAACTATGTACCAGTCCAGGTCTGCCATTTTGCGCTTACTGTGAGTGTGAGGAGTGGCATAGTAGTTTCTCCATCCTCTTATCTTCGGGTTAAGATATTCTATGTGTGATTCCATCGATTTCACCCGCGCAAAGGGTGGGGCTAGTCTTTCTTTTACCACTTCTCGTATATGACACTCTGCTTTCTTGGTCAGCCACTGTTTGGTGGTGTAGTAGACCTTGCCTGTGGATGTTTGTTCTCTGGTTTTGCGATGATGCATCCCAGGCCACGATAAATGAAAATCAATCATAGCCAGCAGGCTCTAATCCAGCATTTGGCGGATATACTCCGGCAGGGCAAAAGCTGCTTTATGCACTTCCCTATTATAATACTTGAGGTAAGCAGGAACCGCTCTGTTATCGTCGATGGTATCAGCCCGGTGCTTTTTGCTTCCTACGGTAAAAGTCCAGGGTCCGCTGACATAAGTGGGAATACAGGCCATATATACTTGAGCAATTGGGAATACGCTTTTTATGTTTTTATAAGCATTCTTAAAGTCTTCCCTGTAGAACAGGGGAGATTCTGATTGAACCACCATCATACCTTCATCATCAAGCAGTTTATAGAGGTTACTGTAAAAGTTTTCGGTAAAAAGCTTTTCAGCTGGTCCTACTGGGTCGGAACTGTCCACTATAATCACATCATAGGGCCCATGTTGGCCCCGGGCAAAGTCCAGTCCATCCTCTATATAAAGATTTAGCCGTTTGTCGGTAAATGCTGAGGCCACTTGAGGGAAAAAGCGCTTACTGGCTTTTATTACCTGCTCGTCAATTTCCACCATGTCCACTACATTCAGTTGCGGATGACGCACCACTTCGCGCAATGTGCCTCCGTCACCTCCGCCTATGATTAAAACCCGTTCCGGGTTAGGATGGCTCAGCATCGCTACATGGGCAATCATTTCATGGTAAATAAACTCGTCCCATTCTGATATTTGTAAAGCACCGTCCAGTATTAAAGCCTTTCCCAATTCAACCGTTTCCACTACCTCTAACTTTTGAAAAGGAGTAGTCTCTTGATGCAGGATATCAGTTATTCTCCAACGCACTTCATAGCCAGGGGTATGGGACTCATAAATCCAGAAATCGCTCATCTTCGGATTCCTCCTTGCTTTCAGATTTATTCTTATTACTGCACAGGAGTTCCTCAATGACTTGTATTGAGGCATCTACCTTGTTCTCATCACTCATATCTGTGGTTATTATTACCTTCTTAATAGCATGATAGGTATCTTCACTCTGGGATGTGTTGACCCATCTATGCAATAAATCAATAAAAGCTCGATGCTCACCGGTTACAATCACACAGTCCAATAGATCCAGCAAGAAATGTAGTTCTTCATCATCCATTTTGTTTGTTAATGCCTGCCGGGTAATGAGGCTAGCTGTCTCATCATAGAGCCTTTTTTTCTCCTTTTCCTGGTTTACCATTAGAGTGAAATCCTTTCTGCATTTTTCATCACCTGACGCTGCAAGTCAAAGACTATGGGTATCTTAACCCCACTGCGTCCGTCACGGTTCTTTTCAATATGCAGATAGTAATTAGGATTGCGATACTTTTTAAGCTCCTCATTTTCCTCTAATTCATCCCGGGAGATGGGAGCCAGTTTCAACATAAGGTCGGACTCGTTTTTCATACGTTTGGCACCCTGCAGGGAGCCGTCCGGATTAAGCTGTACTAAACACATTACCACTATTTTAAGGTTTTGCGCCAGCATTTTTAAGGTTTTTACAATCTGTTCCAGCATCTGCCACTCCTGGAGCCGCGGGTCAATTTTATCCATTCTGCCAATATAATCAACAATCATCATATCTATTTTCTTCTGAGCTTTGAACTTGCGAGCGATAGAAATGGCCTTTTCAGGTGTCAAATTAGGACATGGGTAAGAATAAAAGCCGCTTTCCCTAAGCCTTGAATACCCTTGGAGTATTATGGACAGTTCATTCTCATTTATATCACCACTACGAATCTTGTCGTGTTCGATACCGCTTAAAATGGAACCCCAGCGTAAAGCGATTTGTTCCCGGCTCATTTCCGTGTTCAGGTACAACACCGTAGAATGGTGGTCTACGGCTACAGCCCGGGCAGTATGTAAGGCAAAAGCAGTTTTTCCGTGTCCAGTTTGCGCACCCAGAATTATGAGATCACCCGGTTTATAACCTAAAGTAATATGATTCAAATCATCAAAACCAGTAGGCAGTCCATATAAAGGCAAGACTCCTTTATACTTTTCTCTTATTTCCTTGAATTGTAGAAACCGGCGTTCCACTTCTTCATAACCCAGACTAGCCATATCAGCAGGAGTATCTATGCTATCATCAACATCCAGTGCAGTTAGATTGGTTAACTCCTCTTCGGCTGACATCAGTATATCTTCAGCTTCTAAATCCTTACCTTCAGTTAAAACCTGCATGCTGCGGCGTAGGAAAGATTCAAATTTGCGCAGTTTAGATTTGTCTTTAACCCGCTTGACCCAATAGCGAATGTTTTCGTCATCAATATAGTGTTCGGCGATAAATTTAATCTCTTCTATGTCACGAGGGTTGGTCAGAATACCTAGACTGTGACCTTCTTTGAGCAGTTCTACATAAGTTGGGCGTATTTCCCTTTCAAATAAACTGCAGGTGAGTTCAAAAATAGTAGCATGGCGAGGAGAGTAAAAATCTGCTGCTGTAAGCAGGTGATAAGCTTCTACACATGCTTCTTCAGAATGGAGCATGGACGAGAGAACCCGGCGTTCACTTTCTAAATCATATAAAACTTCTTCGGGAATTGTCTGTGTAACTGATAGATTCACTAGCTAAAGCACCATCCTAATAAAAAATCGGGATATTTAATCCCGATTTTATTATACCTTACTTATGTATTACTTTTTAGTTCTTCTAAGCGAGCTGGTGATATATATATTTCATAATCCGGTGACTCCGGCGCTTTTTTATGAGTCGACTTATCTTTTTTATGCCGCTTTTTGTATTCTATTATTTCCCGGTCAGCATCCTCCGGCAACCGTATCTCCTTGGTCATCCAGTTGTGCAGGACGCTGTCAACATATTCAAGACCCCCGTTCTTCGTGCGCTGACACATTATCTCACCGGCTTTCATGATCATCCCATGAGAAAATCCCCAATCATAACGCCATTTATAATAAATATTCCTGCGGGCTTCTGCATTCATGTCTATTCCCGTATATTTGCCAAACTCAATAGGCTCAGGATCAAATTGGTTAGTAAGCATTTTACTTCGGTCTTTATCATCTACAAACTTCTTAAAGTAGTTTTCTAAGCCTTCCACACTGTTAACTGAATACTCCCCTAAGTCTCTGGCAATACGGGAAATATGCCGGGGATTATAAATGTTTCTTTCAAAACACATCTCCAGCATGCACAATAAAAACTCTGGAGTCATAGCCATCTCTTCTAGCCAACGCTTCAATTCATTAGCCATTTTAACGCTTAATAAAGTACCGGTCTTTTTTGATATAAAATCTGCGACTTTCTTAAAGTGGTTGTCTGCATTGGCTAACATATCTGGAATAGTGCGGTTTTTTTCTTCTTCTAGTGCAAGTTCCAACTGTTCAATCTTAAGACGATACCCCTCTATTATATCGTCATCCACAGTGGCAGCAGGCTCACCGGTTAACAAGTGATGGTCACGGATGATGAGCTCTTCTATTTTACTAAAGAGGGGTTCCAGCCCCACCCTCTTGTCCGCAAAGCTGCCACCATTTCCCTGTAAACTCAAAAGGGACAAACGTTCCAACCGGTTTAAGCTTCGTGATAATTTTTGTTTGGTGATTAAGGGACACAACTGTAAAATTTGGCCCACACTTACTCCCGTTTGAAACAATGGTTTAGAATTCTCATAAGTGTAGAAAATAGCAGCTAAAACTCCAATATCTTCAATTGTAATGTCCAACTCTCGGCCGTAATTGAAGAGTACAGCAGGTACTTTGGCTTGTCCCCAGCGAAGAATCTCTATTGATGCGGAAAAATCATGCATGAAAACATCCTCCAAGGACTCGAAGTAAAAAAAAGTATAGACTACTTTTCCAGGTCCAACAAGGAGCAATAATATTGGTTATGTTTTCAAATAATATGATAGCTAACCATAAAAGACTGTCAGGGTTGTAGATGATACTAAGAAGTCCTGTTTAGGATTTGACTGGCTGGCATTTCCATCATTAGTTTAGTTGAAGCCGAAATCCCACAACAATTATGGACTCTCTTTCTAAACAAAGGTTGGGTTAGCCTAGAGTTGCACCAATTTTTTTCATCTTGTCAATTATCTCATCATAATTATTAGCTAACCATTTTTCCTTAAATAAATCATTCAGCTTAATGCGCAATTCCAAATACATTTGTTCTGCCAGCAAAGCTTTGCTGATTTGATCTCCCATTAATTCGGTCTTAGGTTGGGCCCGTTCGCTGGGTGTCAATTCAAATTCATCCATCCAATCAGGAATATGCACTGGTAAATGCAATTCCCGGCGAATGTGTTCGGCCAGTGCACGCTGGCCCTCTTCTTCTCCATGTACCAGGAAGATGCCTTTGGGAGGCACGACAAAGTGCTTTAGCCAGTTTACTAAGCCAGCTTGATCTGCATGAGCCGAGTAAGCTTCAATATTACGAATATCAGCTTTGACCGCTACCTGTTCTCCATGAATGCGCACCAGTTTTTCTCCGTCTATAATTCGCCGGCCTAGAGTTCCTTCTGCCTGAAAGCCGATAAACAGTATGGTACTCTCCGGCCGCCATAAATTATGTTTCAGGTGATGCTTTATACGACCGGCATCACACATACCACTGGCCGAAATAATTATACTGTTTCCTTGTACATTATTTAATTGCACCGATTCTTCCTGGGAAAGAGTGAAGTTTAGGTTAGGCAGACGCAAAGGATGATCTCCGTTGGCTATCATCTGGGTAGCTTCATGGTCATAATAATGAATATGCTTTTCAAATATTTGCGTAGCGGCTATAGCTAAAGGGCTATCGATATAAATATCAATGTTTGGATCCAACTCGCCTTGTTGATAAAGCAGATTTAGGTCATAGAGCATGTCTTGAGTACGTTCCACCGCAAAAGCAGGTATTATTAAATTACCCCCCTTAGCTATGGACTCTTTTATAATCTGGTTCAATTGGTCTAAGCGATTGTAAGTATCTTGATGGTATCTATTGCCATAGGTTGATTCCATAATTATATAATCGGCATCTTCTATTACGGTAGGGTCTTTAACAATAGGCTGGTTACTGTTGCCTAAATCACCGGTGAATACTAGCTTTACGGTCTTGCCTTCTTCTTCAATCCACATTTCGACTATACAGGAACCAAGAATATGTCCCGCATCTCTGAGTCTTACCTTGACCAACGGGGCCAATTCGATGATTTCATCTAACTGCAAATAACGAAACTGTTTCATAGATTCTAGGGCATCTTCTACAGTATAGATGGGTTCTATCAGCAGTTTGCCGGCTCGCCTTAATTTGCGATTTTTACGCTCTACTTCACACTCTTGGATATGACCTGAATCTGGCAGTAGTATACCGGCTAACTCCATAGTAGGCTTGCTGCAATAAATGGGTCCCGTAAAACCATGCTTACACAGCTTAGGGACTAATCCAATATGATCAATGTGGGCATGAGTAAGGATAAGAAAGTCGAGGGATTTGGGGTCAACAACAAATTCTTTATAATTCCGTTCTTTGATCTCTTTGGGGCCCTGAAACAGTCCACAGTCTACAGCAAAGCGTGTGTTTCCCGTGTCTATCACGAAGAAGGATCCCGTTACCGTACGCGTTGCACCTAAAAACCTAATTTTCATATTGCGAACAATCCTCCAAATAATCTGTGCTGTTAATTATAATTATACCGCAACGATTTGCCGGGCGTCCTTCTTTTTCCCTAATTTATTGTATTCTTGATGGAAATTCACTATTTCCATGCGAATAACCGCGAGATTACCTTGCTGGAAAGCCCGGTCAAGATTTTCAAAACTGATCCGCCCAAATTCACGGACCACTTCATTACTGTCCAGGTCTTCAATAACTTCCAGGTAGCGGTTGTGAACCTGATTGAATATGGCGTAGTACAGTTCTTTTATTTGCCGGACTCTCTTTTGCAACTGATTTATATCAATGTCTTCCCGCTCTACCAAATACATCAAACTGTGAAAAAGGTTAACCAATAGTTTGTTGTGAAATATGGCTACCATTACCTCCCGCCGGTACTGTTTGGTTAGGACATACCGGATGTATTCTCTGACCTCCCTTTTTCCTGAAGGACTTAATAGTTCCAACATGTTTAATAATTCAATCTCCGCAGCAGTCATCTCAGCAAACACAAGAAAACCTCCTTTAGCTGTCTAAAAGAGGTTTCCACTTTCAAGTCATAATTCCTTTAGTTAATTATCGTAATAATGGTGTGCAATTCTGATGTTTTCGCTGTATTTCTCCATAATTCATTTGCAAATTTTGCCGCTTAAGCAGGTTGGTGTCGACGCAAAAAGTTCCCCATCTTTTCTATAGCAGTTTCAATATTAGGTATGCTGGCTGCATAACAGCAGCGCACAAACCCTTCCCCATTACTGCCAAAGGCATTGCCGGGTACCACAGCAACCTGTTCTTCGACAAGAAGCTTCTCACAGAATTCCTCGCTGCTCATACCGGAAATCTTAATGGATGGAAAACAGTAAAATGCTCCTTTGGGTTCAAAGCAATCCATTCCTATTTCTTGGAATCCTTTAAGTATGATTTTGCGTCGATTATTGTAATCAGATACCATTTTGAGCATTTCCGTTTCCCCGTTACGCAGCGCTTCGATAGCGGCTTTCTGTCCCATAATAGGTGCGCACATTATGGTATACTGGTGAACTCTGGTCATGGCTGAAATCAGGTCCTGGTTTCCACACGCATAACCAATTCTCCACCCGGTCATGGCATAGGCCTTGGAAAAACCATTCATTACCAGGGTGCGGTCGCGCATACCTGGAAAAGATGCTATGGAAACATGTTCTCCCTGGTAGGTAAGTTCACAGTAAATCTCATCGGATATTACTAGTAAATCATGTTTGATTATAATATCTACTAAAGCTTGTAAGTCTTGGGCTCCCATAACACCGCCCGTGGGATTATTTGGATAAGCTAATACCAATACTTTACTGCGAGGACTAATATATTTTTCTAAAATATCAGGCCGTAAGCGGTACTGGTCCTGATCGTAGGTGGGCACCGGCACTGCTTTACCATAAGCCAGTGTAGCCCCTGGTGCATAGGACACAAAGCTTGGTTCAGGAACCAACACTTCGTCCCCAGGTTCTACTAGGACCCGCAAAGCCAGATCAACTGCCTCACTTACACCTACAGTAACCAGTATTTCATTGGTCGGCGAATACTCCACCCCTATTTTCTTCTTTTGATAAGCAGCGATTTCTTCCCGGAGCTCAGGAAGACCGGCATTGGATGTGTACATGGTGTAGCCTCGCTCCAGGGAATAAAAACACTCCTCCCTAATATGCCAGGGAGTAACATAATCCGGTTCCCCTACTCCTAAGGAGATTACGCCTTCCGTCTGGGATACCAGATCAAAAAACTTGCGTATTCCCGACGGAGGGACGGACTTCACTACCGAAGATATATATTTACTCATGTCAGTCACGGACTAACCACCAGCCTTTTATCCTGTTGCGGTTCCTCAAAAATAAAGTTGTCCTGCTTGTAACGCTTTAATACAAAGTGGGTAACGGTACTCTGTACTTGATCGATGGTGGAAAGTTTATGGGAAACAAACCAGGCAATATCTTTCATGGTTTCTCCTTCAACTATTACTGACAGGTCATAGGTTCCACTCATTAGATAAACACACCGCACTTCTGGAAAACGGCCAATTCTTTCTGCGGTACGATTGAAACCTACTTCTCTTTCAGGAATTAATTTCACATCAATCATAGCGGTTACGCCGTCTTCTCCTGCTTTATCCCAATTAATAATAGTATTGTAGCCCAGTATAACCTTATCCTTTTCTAATTTGGCAATGATGTCGGCTATACGGCTCTCCTCTTCGTCTAATATAGTTGCTATGGTCTTAATGCTCATCTTGGCATCGTTTTCGATAAGTTTTAACACTCTTTTAGCAAGCTCCATGGCCATCCTCCTTCATTATGATTATGGTTACTCATATAAACAAAAAAACTCATCCCCTGAAAAGGGACGAGAGTTCTCCCGCGGTACCACCCTAATTGGCCATTGCCCTCTTAAACCCGGTAACGGTGGGTACCGTCTGACTTGGTATGGAGACCATAGTACATCAGCACTCCCAGGTGGCGTTCATTGTCCTCAGCTACCGGTTTTCAGCTAGCCCGGCTCTCTGCTAGTCTGAGGCACAATTACTCATCTGATCATCGCATTGCTTATTCTAGTTTTAATATATCCTAGCATTGAGATGATAAGGCGTCAAGGCTATTTCCGTATAGAGTTTACTGATTGTCGCCAGTATTCGGCACCTAAGGTAAACTTTTTCTGAACTATTCTTGGCTAGCGTGCATATTATTACTCTAGACTTTCATCCGGAGGTGTTAAAAATAAATACATCATTTTGGCTAACACTTGAAGAGAAGAAAATAGCTGAACAGGTAGATAGGTATTTTATATCCAACCGGATGACCTTCCAAGAAAAGCTTTTCCATGCTTTGCTTATCGCCCAACATGATTTGGAAGCCCAGCACTTTTGCACCGAGGATGAGCGCCAGCGCCTTATACGTTATATAAGGGTTTTAGATAGTATGTTATCCAGAATGCAAGGTTTAGAAAAACAGGCTTAACGGAACAAAAGATATTTTTTGCGTAACCATCTATACTCTACCAGATATCCTATGGCCATCAGCAAAAATAGCAATCCTGCTATCCTGCGCTGCCATTTAATTTTATTTTCAAGACTGATGATGGTATCCTCCCTCTGCCCGGCATACTGAAATATATTCTCTCGTTCTTCCCGTACTGATATCAACTGTTTAATGGTTTGATATAACTCATCCTGGGACTGAAAATACTTATTCCAGATGATAATTCGCTCCTTCTTTAAGGCGTTGATCCAGGTGTTGAGAACAGTTATCTGATTACGAGGTTCAACAGCTAACGCTTCATAAAGAGGGATTCCCCGAACGTTAAACTGGCTTTTTAGACCCATTAAATAGGATAAGGTGGGAAAAACATCGATTAACATAGTGTCTTTCATTTCTACGCCGGTTCTACAGCGGGGGCCATGTATGATTAGAGGTGAAAAGTGACTGGAAGATGAACTGCGAGCTGAAGTTATTACTATGAGGGTTTGGTTTAATTCATCCCGTTTTCGTAAATTATCTAGCAGTTCTCCAATATATTGATCTACCTTAGTGATTGACTGGTAATAGGCCTTCTGGTCAAGTGATAGCAAGGCTTCCAGGCAATCATTTGTATAAATATAAGTAAAATAGGGGTGTTCAGCATTATATTTTTCTATAGCCATCTGGAATGCCTGACGGTCATTCTGGTGAGCATCAATTTTAATATAATCACCTGGGGCCAGTTTTTCTAATTTTCCTCCTGAAGCATCAACCATTAATACTTTCTTATTGGAATTTTGGAGCAGCGCTAACAGAGATTCGACTTCCAAGCTGTCATCAGCACTAATAAACTTGTGTTCCTCCGGAAAGCTGCCGGTAATAAGGGAGGCTTCTGAAGCCTCAGTGGAATTGGCTATAAAGGCCACACTTTTTTCATCTATGGCTCCTTCATTTCCCAAGAAATTCATATTAGGTGTATAAGAACTAATAAAACCTTCGTAATTTAGGCCATCTACACTGATTAAGAAAACTTGTTGAATAGATTGACTTGATGAGGTGCCATTTGATTGTGTGGACAATGTTTCCGCAGCTGCTGGTTTAATCAATATATAAATAAAAAGCGCCACTATTAACCACAAATAAATTGGTCGACATGACATGTATTCTCCCCCCTTTTCACTTCTTTAAATATATATATTGGGGGATATTGTCACTTATACCTTGGCTAATAGCGGCCGCTGCGGATAATTGAATAGACTAGGAAAAGGCCCAGAATCAAAGCGGTTATAAAGCCAAGCTCCACTAAAGGAATTCTGCCCAGGATATTACTGGAACTGTTTTCCACCACCAATGAAGACCCAATTATGATACTGGCCAATATAATCGCTAAGGAGAGTCGATTAGAGAGAATATCAATTCTAGAAGCCAGTCGGCGCAGATTAGCATGTTCCATCCTTATTTTTAATTCCCCATTGGCTAACATAGCCATAATTTTGTCCAAATGGCGAGGGTAGGAACGGGCTAATTCGGCATAGTCCCAAAACACATTGGTGAGTACCTTTACAATCTGATCAGGAGACATTTTTCGGGCCAGAACTTTGCGACCATAAGGTTCCGCTAAGTCTACCAGGCTGATTTGTGGGTCCAATTGGGTAACAATTGATTCCACGGTCATAAGCATTTTACTCAGCAGAGATAATTCAGCGGGCAAACGCATTTTGTATTTAACAGAGAGATTAATTAACTCGGTCGATGCTTCAACTACATTAATCTGTGACAGGGGCATGCCATAGTATTTCTGCTGCAGTTGGTTTACATCACTGCGCAGATCATCGCGGTTGATAGGTTTTTCAGTAATGCCAATATCTAAAATGGCTTTGGTGACTGCGTCTGTGTCATACCGCATCATACCTATTAATAGTTCTACATATTTCTCCCGTGCCTGATACTCAACCACTCCTACCTGTCCAAAATCGTAGAATACGATTATTTCTCCTTCTGCTACAGCAATGTTACCGGGATGAGGATCAGCATGAAACAACCGGTTCTCATAAACCTGCCGAAAAAGTGCGTCGATCAGGCGCGAGGCTATAAGCTTGGGATCATAGTTGGCCTTTTTTAATTCCTCCAGATCTGATATCTTAATGCCACCTACATATTCCATGACTAAAACCCGCTTAGTCGAATACTGCCAATGAATTCTGGGAATGCGAACGGTAGGATCCTCCCGGTACAGCCGAAAAAAATTATCAGCATTGCGAGCTTCTTTATGAAAATCCAACTCATTAATTATAGCTTTACTGAGTTCAGCTACTATTTCGCTGACCTTGTATAATCGACCCCAACGGGTGCGTTTTTCCAATAGCTTAGCCAGCTCCATCATAATTTCCAAGTCAGTTTTCACTTGCTCTTCGATATTAGGTCGCTGAATCTTGACCACCACGTGCTCACCAGTTTTCAAATACGCCTCATGTACTTGTCCCATGGATGCCGCTGCTATCGGCTCTGGTTCAAAACTGGCAAACAAATCATCGATTATCAGACCCTCTTCCCGGCACAGCTCTACCACCTGTTCATATGGAAAGGGCGGCACTGCGTCCTGTAATTTTTCAAACTCTGCAACATAGGGTTCCGTCAACAAATCAGGCCTTACGCTAAGCAACTGCCCTAATTTAACAAAAGCAGGACCCAATTCCTCAAAGGCTTCTCGTAAATGTCGTGCAACATATGGGGACCGTAAATTTACCTGCTGTTTGGTTTTAATTTGGCGATGATTAAGCTTAATTAAGGTAAAGCGATCAAATACGAAACCAAAACCATGTTTGATCAGGACATTGGCTACCTCACGATAACGCGGCAGATGGCTGACTTTGCTAAACCTTTTACCAAACATACGGTTTCCTCCGCCAATAAAAATACTGCCATGCTAGTTATTGGTTGATTCGCCTTTCAAGTTCTTCGATGCGCTGTTTCAACTGCTCCAGTTCTGATTTGGTTGACATGGATAAATCCTTCTTGATCTTTCCCATTTCTTCCTGAACCATTTTATGAATAGCCGTTTTTTCTTCTTCGCCCCTTTTAATAAGTTCATCCATAACCTGTCCAGCCTCTTCTCTACTAAGTTCACCTTTTTCAATTAGTTCATTAACCACTTTTTCCATCCGTTCCCGGGTGACGCTGAATACACCTAAGCCTAAATACAAAACCTTTTCAATCATATTCATAAATATGGTCCTCCTTTTGGCGATAATTCTTTCTAGGTTACCGTTAATTTCATAGTATCATATGTGAAATAGACTAACATCATACAGGATGTTATATTTTTGCTATCCGTTTACGTTAGCCAACCTGCGTTCTACACAAGGCAATCTGTTTTGAAACTCTTATCCAACGCTGTAGCTTTAATTTTCGCCTTGATTTCTATTAAAACAGCCTTTATAATATCAATTGCGGCAACATATGGGCCATTAGCTCAACTAGGCAGAGCAGCTGACTCTTAATCAGAAGGTTGAAGGTTCGATTCCTTCATGGCCCACCATAAAAAGTCAATATTCATGGGCATTGTAAAGGGGTAGGATTTTTCCATAAAAGCCTACCCCTTTTTCTATTTGGTGCCAAATAGGTGCCATTATTTTATGAAGGTTTAAGAAATGGTCCTGCCTTCAATTTCACAGTCGTCGCTGTGAAAACGCTTAAATAAAAAACCTTAAAACATCTTCTCCCAGGCGTAGATAACCCTGTTTGGTAGGATGACGTCCGTCTTCTATAAATGCTACATCACCATTGTCAAAAGCCTGCCATCGATCCCACAAGCCGATTCCCAGCTCGTGGGCTGATAAGGTTATGAATTCATTCCACTCAGGTACTTTATTATAATTAACCTGATCGTCCCCCAGAGGTGGCAAAGTAGCAATAACCGGAAAGATCTGATTTTCTTGCAGGATATCTACTATGCACCGCAAATCGGTCCAATAGTTTTCTAATGTTATGCCATTGCGTATATCATTTGTGCCATAGGCAATTATGCATATATCTGGGTTCCACTTGATGACTTTATCAATTGTTTTCAGACCTTCGGCCACGGTGGTATAACTGACACCTTGATTATGCACGGCGATACCTTTCGCTAATTCATATAATTGAATATTATGCACCTGTCCAGTGCTCATCTGCCCATCGCTTCTTAGCATTACACCTATACCTACTTTAATCACTGCTGGATCCAAGGAAGCAATGAAGCTTGGTGAAAACACGTAGCTCAGTTTTACATATCCATGGCTGTCTGTATCAAAACCTCCCGCCCATTGAAGCGAATTGTCAATTATCTGCCCTTTTGAATCTGTGCCATATACCATTAAGGCTAAATGACCACCGGGGCTCAAAATAACATCTAATTCTGCGGTCAGCAGATACAGACGTTCATCTACCGGTAAAAGTTCTTTAGGATTCATCAAAATGCCAGATGGGAGATTAGCAGAGTTAGACACCAGAGTAAACTTTCCGGCGGCTAAGGACGCATCTCCCTGGAGTAAGGCGTTCTCCGGTATAAATATATTGTTGCCGCAAGCTTTAGTTACCTTGGGGTTCTCAGCCAGAAGATGATTGGCATGAGTAGGATACCAAACTGAACTGGCATGGGGATAATTGAAATTCCCTGCGGTTATGGAATCACCCAGGCAGGAAACCCTAAGAAGGCTTTTGGGGTGGAACGGTATCTTTTGGTTGATTTGCTGTGACGAAAAAAGAGCATCCATTTGCTTAGTACACCGCCTGTTTGATAGTTTTATAATCGTACTCAAATAAAAATACCGCTGCATGGACTGCAGCGGTTGCTCTTCTTAGTTATTTGGCTAACTCTTCTGCCAGAGCCTTGCTTTTTTCTGATAAAATAAGTGCCAAATTAGCGGCATCTTTAGTTTTGCCCAATATAAGAGTTGATGCTAGATCAGCAAACAGGTTTTTCAGTTCTAAAAACATTTTCATGCCCACTGAAAACCCCTCCTTTGCACTATGGTGAAACTAATATTAGTAATAGCAAAATTATTACCTATATAGATTATACACAAAAGTTCCAATAGAATGTCATATATTATCTACTCAATTAAAAAATTTAGGTTCGATTCACCATAATCCATATGTATTTTTGAGACCATATATTCTAGTTTTTTATAGAGCTATCCAGAACTCTGATAATATTTTCAACCATTTCATGGGCAGCGGGAGAATCATATTCCTCAATTCTTCCTTGGTCTACCAGGTTATTAAGTTCAGCATCCCAGGGCAATTTCCCTAGAAATTCAATGCCGCTGTCCCGAGCGATTACTTCACCCTGGCTCTTTCCGAATATTTCTAGCTTCTCGCCGCAGTGATTGCATATGGCAAAACTCATGTTTTCCACCAATCCGAGGATAGGAATACTCAGCTTCTGGGTCATCTTAATGGTCTTCTTTACTACCATAAAAGCTAAATCCTGAGGTGATGAAACAATTACTATTCCTGTAACTGGCAGTGATTGTAATACTGTTAAGGGAACGTCTCCTGTTCCTGGCGGAAGATCAACTATCAGATAATCCAAGTCGCGCCAGTCGGTCTCGCCCCAAAACTGGTTAACAGCACCTGCTAGTAAAGGTCCTCTCCAAATTACTGGATCATCTTCATTAGGAAGAAAGAAATTAATGGATATTATTTTAATTCCTAACTTGGTTATCGGGGGAATAATCCCGTATTCACTAGCTTTTAATTCCACGTTTTTTAGCCCGAAGACTTTGGGTTGGCTGGGTCCTGTAATGTCTGCATCCAATATCCCTACTCTTTTACCTTGCTTGGCTAGAGTGGAAGCAATAAGACCTGTAACCGAGGACTTTCCTACTCCCCCTTTTCCACTCATGACCACTAAAACGTTTTCAATTCTATTGAGCGACCCCAGCAAAGCCTTTTCTGGATCTACGCCGCATTTTCCAGGTTCAGTTGTGCATCCGTTTGCACTAGGACATGTTTTACATTGATCGGACATAGTTTTCTCCCTTCCTTAACCATATTTGACTTTATTATAAACATCTGCATGAGGGGCAGCAATATGTTTTGTGCATATGCCCTATTAATTTTCCTGTGGTTTCTCTTTTAATAGCTCTCTAAGTGCCTGGGTGAAATGGTAATCATCCTGGGAGGTTCTGGCTGCGGTTTTGCCAATGCGATAGCCTTGTCTCCTGGCCTTTGTATTCATGAAACGCTGGCTTAACAAAGTGTCTATATTACTCTCATGCAACACCTTCCCTAAAGGGGTAAGGGCTCGTGCGCCTTTGGCTAAAACCAGTGATGCTAAGCCCAAGTCCTGAGTGATTACTATATCATAGGGTTGAATGTGATTGACAATGTACAAATCTGCTGCTTCAGGTGCGTGATCTACCTGTATTACCTGACCGTATTTATTCTCAATATTATGTTCAATACTAGCCACCCATATAACCTGTATAGAGTATTTTATTGCCAATGTTTCTATTATTTCCTTTACTGGACATGCATCTGCATCTACCATAATCTTCATCATTTCAGCCCTTTAACCAAATGTCATAACACATAGCCATCGCCAACACTAGCTAGTTCTTTACCACCAATGGATTTCCTGTTATTTTACCATGTTATTCCCCAAACATACCTTGATATATGTTTTTCTCTACCGTTTTGGCCCCTACTGGTGTAAGCTATACAAAACCCCCTGCGTATTATTGGTTGAACGCGTTCGAGGAGCTGGTTTGTTTTGCTAAGCGACGAAATACTGGCTGAACGTATTTTGCATGGAGATACGGCGGCCTTTGAAGAGTTGGTGAACCGATACAAAAACTCTATATTTCATATAGTATATCGCATGGTTGGTCAGTACCAAGAAGCTGAGGATATAACTCAAGAGGTGTTTATACTGGTGTACGACAAACTCTATCAATTTGATCGTACCAAAAGGTTCAGGCCTTGGATTCACCGAATTGCAGTCAATACTGCCATAAGTAACTTAAGAAAGAAAAAGAAAGTAGTTCAATTGAGTTTTGATGAAAGTTTTGGTCAGACTTACCAAGACTATCCTTCTGTAATGGAGGGTGATCCAGAGGCTATTTTTGAACGGAAGGAAATTATGGAGGATATTCGCGCATCCATAATGGAACTGCCCGAATCGTACCGGACTGTTCTAGTTCTACGCTACCAAATGGATATGAAAAACGCAGAAATAGCTGAAACCTTAGGGGTAAGCAAAGAAAATATTGAAGTTAGGATTCATCGGGCTCGTAAAGCATTGCGCAGAGTTTTACTAAAACGCTGGGAGGAAAGGGGGGTACAACGTGAATTGTCAACGCTATGATAAGTATATATTCGATTATTGTGAAGATAATCTGTCCCCTGCCCTCAAAGAGCAAATAGATAAACACCTGCAAGAGTGTTATTATTGTAAAAATCAGGTAAAATTAACTCATCTGGAAAATGCAGTGCTGGGCGATAAGTCTGATTTGCCATCATTAGCTGATGATTTTACTGATAGAGTTATGCAACATATTGTCGGATTCCGGGCAACCCAGCCCCTGCATTCTGCTGAGAATAAGAAGAAAACGAGAGCCCGGGGTATTGCTCTAGCCACTGCTGCCGTAGGTTTAGTGATGCTTATGGCCATTTTAGTGCCGCAAATACTGCCCTTTCAGAAATCTGCGCAGATTGCAGACAGTCCTCCGGTTAGTAGTGAACGTCATACGGTGAATGATTCGTCTACTGACGCCATACAAAATGAATCACTCCCTACCCCCAGCCATCAGTCAACTAGCGATGATTATACATCAACTGGTGCGCTACCTGAATTAGATAGACAAGAGGATGTCGCCCCCCCTATCAAAGTAGCCGATGTAATGGAATCAACCACACCCGCCGTTGAGGAAATGAGTATAGAATCACGGGTCAGTGAACCTATGTCCACAACCTTTGATGTCGAATTATTCCGTGCTGATTACCCGGAAACTGATTCTTATTGGAAATCAGGCGACTTACAGACACCGAGTCGTCTTGGCAGTAATGAGGCTGCTGCGAATAAGTTGCGCCATTATGCCCAGATACCTGCCCCTCAACAGGTTCCGGGGCATTTTACTTTGATAAATACAGTCAACAGTTATTCCCCTGAGGGTTCCACAGTTGAATACCATTATACTGATAAATCCAGTCGAACTTTAATCATTACCCTGCAAAATCTGAAAGAACGAGAAAGAAATGTTAACGTGACTGGTGCACCTGGGGCATCAGGTGTTCCTAATTTTGCCGGAAGTAATAGTATTGACGAAAAGCTAGTAATGACCTATTATGTTGAAATCGATGGTCAGCCCTACCAGGTAACCCTCGAGGGCAGTGTTTCTGCCGAGGATTTAGTAGATTTGGCTGAAGCAATCACTTTTACCGCTGGCAATCCAACTTCACATTAGACTTATGCTATTGTTTTTTCTACGATATTTACTTGGAAATGAGGGCAGCCTAGCTGCCCTCATGCTTTTCATATAACAATTTTTGTCTGCTCGCCTTGGACTTGGCCCTTTCTTTTTAGCAGCCAAAATGTACCCTCATGCCCTTTCCTCTTCCCCTGGTATAATTTCCCACATCAATAATAGGAAAATATTTTATGATATTCTACAAAATGTCCGTATTTTCTTATATACTGGATATAAATGAAGGTGGGGGAAAACGGTGCCTTTTTTGGATGATATGACTTGGTTATGGACAAATAACTACAAATCAGAAGAGAGTGTCTTACAAGAATGTCATCTGAGGTATTGCAGCCCAAATTGCCTACATCTATTGGCAAACCTGGCTGATGGATTTTTGGTAGTTGACACGGGGCTCAAAATACTGCAGGTGAATAGGGCTTTGACCCATATGTTAGGTTATAGTCAGGAGGAGCTTGTAAGTAATAACTTGCTCAACTTCTGTTACGATAACAAAGATCAAATAGCTCTATTGACCGGCATAACAAGGCGCTTCTCTGGCGAGAGAAACGGCTATGAACTCACTCTTCGCAACCGCAGTGGTAATCCAGTGCTGACTCACGTAAATCCTTCACCTTTATATGATGAGTCAGGTAAGGTAGTTGGAAGTTTTGGCATTATTAAAGATCTTAGTGAATTAAAACAAGCTCATATCGAAGCATTGTATCAGGCTCAACAGTTGGAGAAAGCCAATCAGGCCAAAACTAATTTGATGGCCCAAATTATCCATGATATACGCACGCCTATGGTGGGTATTATTGGAGCTAGTGATTTACTATCCCAAGAAACACTGAGTAGTTATCAAAAAGAATTGGTTTCCACTATACAGCAGTGCAGTGAAGTATTATTGGGGCTAGTAAATGATATACTTGATCTCTCGCGAATAAAAGCTGGCTTTTCAATATTAATCAAGCGCGAATTTTACCTGAGTCAACTGGTAGAAGAGTGTCTTCTCATGATTCAGCCCAGAATCGATTCTAGTAAAATCGAACTTCATACCAGTATTGATCCGTGTGTCCCCAATTTTCTTTTTAGCGATCCACTTCAACTGAGACGTATCATGTTAAACCTTCTGAGCAATGCGGCTAAGTTTACCAGCCAAGGTCAAATATCTATAGAAATAAGACTAATAGACCGGCAATCGCAAACAAAACCCGGTGAAATATGGCTGGAATTTTCGGTAAAGGACACGGGCATAGGTATTCCTGAGAATGAGCTTGCCCATATTTTCGAAGCGTTTCAGCAAGTAAATAGATACGATAAAGGCGGAACGGGACTAGGTCTGTCTATCTGCCGGGAATTGGTACACCTATTGGGAGGGGAAATCTCTGTTACCAGCAAATTAGGCCATGGGTCTACTTTTAGTTTTAGAATACCCGTAGAAATTGCTGTCCCTGCTCCTATAATATCCAGCATCAATAAACAACCGGCATCTGATGCCGGTGAACTGAACAGCAAACGTATACTGATTGTTGATGATAATGACTTTAATAGGTACATATTATCCTCCATGCTGAAGTGCAAGGGGTACTCGGTTCTTGTGGCCTGCAACGGCCATGAGTGCCTCTCATTGTTGGATACTCAAAAAGTAGACTTGGTTTTAATGGATATGCAAATGCCTCTGCTTAACGGTTACGACACCATACACCAGATACGTTCTGATCATCGATACTTAAACTTGCCCATTATTGCTGTATCTGCTTCCATAACAAAAGAAGAACAGGACAAGTGTTTTAAGGCTGGCTGTACTGACTATTTAACCAAACCATTTTCCAGCCAAACCCTTTATTCTTACGTGGATAAATATGTACTTCCAGAGGCAGAGAAAGTTGTCAGTGATTCGGAAGTGGAGTCTTTAAGAAAAGAACTCTTACCTGAATTAATGACTATGATGGAACTTGATCTGGCCCGCATGGAAAAGGCTCGAAAAAACAAAGATTGGGATACAATTGCCCATATAGCCCATGACATAAAAGGGTCGGCGGGTATTTTTGGTTACAATCACCTCTCAGAACTGGCAGAACGTTTATACCTTAATGCCACTAAGGCTAATGAGGTTGACTCTGTTCAAATCACTGCCCTCTTGGCTGAATTGGAAGACTCCCTGAAAAAAATTAAGGCCTCTATACACTCATAGAGGCCTGGGATTTTATCCTTAAACGGCAACCGGTTGTTTTTCATAATGAGAAAATTCCATAGAGAATCCAGCCCTACCCTGGGTTAACGAGCGCAGCGTTGTCGAATAACCAAACAATTCTGCTAAAGGTACACTTCCTCTAATTATTTGCGTATTATTCTCGGTAGACATGGATTCCAAGCGTCCGCGCCGGTTGCTTATATTATTGATTATATTACCGGTAAATTCCTCGGGAGATGTTATCTCTAATTTCATAATGGGCTCGAGTAAATAGGACCCGGCTTTTTTCAAACACTCCCGGGTCGCCATCATGGCTGCGGTGCGAAAAGCCATCTCTGATGAGTCTACTTCATGGTAAGACCCATCTAATAAGGTCGCTTTTACGTTTACCACCGGGTAACCTTTCACAACCCCTTCTTCCAGAGCCTGACGTACTCCTGATTCTACGGCGGGAATGTATTCTTTAGGCACATTACCTCCTACAACCTGACTGGCAAACTCAAATCCTTCTTCAGCAGGCTCAAGACGCAGTACTACATGAGCAAACTGCCCTTTTCCACCAGTCTGTTTAACAAACCGGGTCACATGCTCTGCTGGGTGGGAAATAGTCTCCTTATAGGCAACCTGGGGCTGGCCTATGGTAAAGTCAATACCGAACTCCCGGCTTAGCCGCTCAGTAACTATTTCCAGATGCAGTTCACCCATGCCAGAAATCAGAGTTTGTCCGGTGTCCCGGTTATACCCTACCCTAAAGGTTGGATCCTCTGCAGATATCCTGTTAAGAGCTTCCCCTAGTTTGCCCTGGTCAGACTGGGTTTTCGGTTCAATAGCTATTTGAATAACTGGTTCAGGGAAAGTAATGGGTTCCAACAATACCATGAAATCTTCGTCACAAAGGGTATCCCCGGTTCCCACATCTTTTAATCCGATTATGGCTACTATATCACCAGCTGTTACCGAATCAACTTCTTCCCGGTGATTGGCATGGATCTTAACTAAGCGCCCAATCCGCTCCTTTTTCCCCTTGCTGCTATTGTAGACATATGTGCCGGCATGGCAGGTGCCCGAATAAACACGGGCAAAAGCTAATTTACCCACATGACGATCACTGACAATCTTAAAAATGAGAGCCGCAAACTGTTTACCGGCATCAGGCAGAACCTCAACTGTGTCTTCACTCCCTAGATAAGTAGCAGTGGCAGTTTTACCTTCCAAGGGTGAAGGCAGGTAATCCACAATAGCATCAAGAAGCGTCTGCACCCCTATATTTCTATAGGAACTTCCGCAAATAACCGGTACCATGTTGTTAGCTATCGTTTGACGGCGAACAGCAGCAATGATGTCCTCTTGGCTGATGGGGTCGTTGTTTAAATATAGCTCTAATAGTGTTTCATCCAATTCAGCAATTCCTTCAATCATAAGCTGGCGGCTATTTTCGGCTGCTTGCTGGTACTGCTCGGGTATATCCTGTAACTGTACTTCGTTGCCCAGGCGGCCGCCAAAAGTGATATAAACCATTTTTATCAAATCAATTACACCAGCCAGGGCATCATTCTCAATAACCGGCATGGTTAGAATAACCGGGTGAGCTCCCAAGCGGTCTTTAACCTGATTCACAACCCTAATAAAATCTGCCCCTACCGCATCCATCTTGTTTATATAAGCGATACGTGGAACATGATATTTATCAGCCTGTCTCCACACTGTCTCCGATTGAGGTTCTACCCCGCCTTTAGCACAGAATATCACCACTACTCCATCAAGAATACGTAAGCTTCTTTCTACTTCAGCTGTGAAATCAACATGGCCAGGCGTATCAATGATATTAATTACATTTTCCCTCCATGTACAGCGAGTAGCCGCTGAAGCCACAGTAATGCCACGTTCTTTTTCGTAAGGGAGAAAATCCATTACACTTTCACCGTCATGGGTTTCTCCCATTTTATGAGTCAAACCTGTATAGAAAAGAATGCGCTCAGTGGTGGTGGTTTTACCTGCGTCAATATGAGCTATAATTCCTATATTACGCAGTTTTTCTAACATCTTTTCTTCACTCCTAGAATTAATAAAGTCCTTTTCAAAACAGAAACGGCATTACCAGAATGCCGCATTGAATCTTTACACCTGTTTTTGGTACTCAATTTGCACCCGAAATCCAAGTATAAAGTCACTTTATCAATTTGTCAAATTAAAATCATTATTATGCACAGCCCTTTAGTCCAGATTCATCCAGTAGCTGTTTTCTGTACTCTACTTAAGCAATGGAGAAATCGCCTTAAACGGTGGAGTCCCAGATTTCTTGAGGAGATCGAAAATAACCGTTTCAGTATTAGTAATAACAGCCCCTGCCATCTTCATTAATTCCAGACCGTTTTCATAGTTTTCGTCAGTTCGTGAACAAACCGCATCCCTGGGCACGTAAACCTGATAGCCGTCCTGTACCAAATCGCGGGCAGTCTGAAATACGCAAATATGTGTTTCGCTGCCGGTAATAATTATGTTGCGCCGGTTAATTTTTCTGAGTATGTCGTTAAAATCAGGAATACATGCGGAAAAACTGGTTTTTTCTACGAGGGCATGTTCAGGAAGATGCTTGGTAACTTCGTCCACCGTTGGACCAAGACCACGAGGATACTGTTCGGTAACAACCACTGGGATATCAAACTGTTTGGCAGTTTCCAGAAGTAACGAGGTGTTGAAATAAACCCGGTCTTTGTCCTTCATGGCCTTCATAAGTTTTTCCTGTAAGTCTATTATGAGCAGCACCGTGTCCTCTGGTGTAAGAAATAATTTCTTCATTATTGGTACCTCCTGTATGTTCATGTAGTTCTTTTATATTTCTAAAACTTAAGCTTCCGTAAACCGTGCCTGCACTACCGGACTAAAAACCATCTGAGCCACTTTCTGGCCGGGAACAATTTTAATTGGTTTATTACTTATATTGACCAAAAGCACCTTTATTTCCCCTAGGTGGTCGGCATCAATAGTACCCGGAGCATTGGCTACTATTATCCCCTTTCGTGCCATGCCTGCTCGGCTACGTATCTGGGCTTCATATCCATCGGGAATACGCATAGCAAATCCGGTAGAAATGCTTTGAACTTCATTAGGATAAAGCACCACTTCTTCTCTTAATGCTAGGGAAAAATCGCAGCCGACTGCTCCAGCAGTTTCATATTCTGGTACCTGAGCCCAGTCAACCAACTTCTGGAATTTAACGTCAATTTTGTTCATAGAGCCCTCCTTTAATACCCATCTGGAAGCATTGGTTTCTCATGGTATATTAATAGTATATCCTTAAATATATTTTCCCTCCACAACTGTTATACTACAAATGGAGGCCGGTAAAATTGTTGCCCTACAATATTTTCATTAAGGACAGATTACTTGAAATACGTTCAGTTGTGGCGGATGACGCATCTCAATGGCTTAGTTATCTCCACCAAGTAGGCGATGAAACTAACTTTCTTGCCTTCACATCTGCTCAGGTTACCATGAGCGTTGATGAAGCCAGGCAATACCTTGATCATATGTCTAAAAGATCAGATAACCTGTGGTTACTGGCTGCCGACACCAACCGGATCGTAGCTACCTTGAATTGCCAGCGTGGACCATGGCCTTTTGCTCGTCGTCATGTTGAGTTTGGCATTTCCGTACTGGCTGAATTTTGGGGGCATGGCTTGGCACGGAATATGATAGCTACTATGCTAGAGTGGGCGACTCAAAACCGTATAACTAAAATAAACCTAAAAGTCCGTACCGATAATACCCGGGCTATACAATTGTATAAATCAATGGGGTTCACTATTGAGGGAAGACCAAAAAGCGAGTTTTTCCGCCCAGGTGTATACTACCCAGCTTACCACATGGGCTTGAAATTATAAAAATTTGAAAACCCTTGAGAAATCCTATCTGGAGGAAGCCATGATAAACTGGATATTGTCCATAATATGTGTAGTGCTGTTGGTAATGATTGTACACCGTCTGCTAGGGGCTATGCATTTGTTCTATAATTTACAAACTGCTCTAAATGATCGGGAACTCGCAGAGCCATTGATCCCAACTGATGCAATGTTGGAAACATCCTCATTATTGTCATCACATTCTACCGAGCTGACTTCTGACCACCCAACCACCATCTCATTAGCACCGGCTGATGAAGATGACGCCAAACCACTCTATATCGCCAGTCGGCGAGGAACCCGTTTTCATCGGGAGGATTGTAGTTCTGTTAAACGAATTCAAGAGGCCAATCGTCAGTATTTCCATCGACGTGATGAGGCTGTGGAGTCTGGATACGAGCCGTGCAATATATGTAATCCCTAGCTAAATAATGTCATCGCCAGGGCTATTCTCACGGTAAGATTGATTAATTAACCTAGACAAATGGTTGGTAGAGGGGAGAAAATGAAGCAATGCGTAACTCCTTAAAAAAGCTTTTATCTAATCGGGCTGCCCTGTTTCTAATCATCCTTACCCTTATAATCGGGGGCAGTGTTATATTTTTGTTTCACAGCATTTTGATTAGGATTTAGGCTTTTCCAGACCATTCCAGACCAGAAAACAATAAAGGAGTCCTCTTCATTGACTCCTACATGGTTTATGGTGCGGCAGAAGGGACTTGAACCCCCACCTGCTTGCACAGACTAGATCCTGAATCTAGCGCGTCTGCCGATTCCGCCACTGCCGCACAAATTGATTTGCTATCAGCAAGGTTCATTATAGTATACGGATGAAAGCCTTGTCAAGCGACCTTGGGGTCATTTGCACTCTGTAGTATAATAGCATGGAACACAGCGTTTCATAGAATTTGATAAAGGTGAGATAAATGTTTCAGCAGAACCGTCGGGAAATGGTTATTATTACGGTTATTATTACTATTGCCTTTGCTCTGGGTCTTTTCGTAGCCAGTAGCAGGGATTCATTAAACATTCATTACCCCGATAAATTTGCTGTGCTCGATGATGCAGATTTTGATTTAGCATGGCGCGACCACGAACTACATATCGGCTCTACTCCTGGGGAAACAGTAATGGAATATTATCCATTCGGATATATGCTGGGCTTCAGTACTATTTTTACCTTAAATGAAGACCATATTCTGTTGACCTTTACCGAGGACGAGAATATCCTACACAGGGCGCATATTGAGAACCCTGCTCTTCCCACCTACAGAGGTATACGGGTTAATGACCCTTTCGATTTGGTAGTTGAACAATATGGAGAACAGTATGCCTGGGTGGACAATGGCAACCCTGATGATTTTGATGCGGTATATGGCAGTGATAACTCTCGCTGCATTATATTTCAAGTCAGGCAAGGCCTAGTAAGACGCATCGTATTGCAAAACGATCCGCTAATTGTAAATTAAGATTAACTTCATTAATTATGTTGACTGTAAAACCAACCAAATGCTACACTTATTAGTGACGCAAAATAAGAAGTACTCTTATCAAGAGTGGCTGAGGGACTGGCCCAATGAAGCCCGGCAACCGCCCAGCGGGTATGGTGCCAATTCCTGCAGACGTAAGTCTGGCAGATAAGAGCAGGGTATATAAACGTATCTTGCCTCTTTGGCTGAGCACCAGGAGGCATTTATTTTTGCATTAAGGAGGACGGGGCCTTTGATTCAGATTGAACATCTAACCAAAATATATCAGACTCCCAGTCAGCAGGTCCTGGCTCTCGATGATGTCACTCTATCGGTAAAGAAGGGTGAAATCTTTGGGATAATTGGGCTGAGCGGAGCTGGCAAAAGTACTCTGATTCGTTGTATTAATATGTTGGAGAAGCCCACTCATGGATCCATATATGTGGATGGCCAGCAGATCACTTCACTGGATAAGCGGGATTTACGCACTGCTCGCCAAAAAATCGGCATGATTTTCCAACATTTTAATCTCTTGTCTTCACGTACGGTATTTGATAATATCCTCTTTCCACTGGAAATTGCCAAGGTTCCCTCTCACCAAGCCCGAGCCAGGGTAAATGAGTTGCTGGAATTGGTGGGGCTTACCGATAAAGCTAATGTATACCCAGGACAGCTCAGCGGTGGACAAAAGCAGAGAGTCGGTATTGCCCGGGCACTGGCCAATAATCCCAAAGTGCTTTTGTCGGATGAGGCGACTTCTGCCCTGGATCCGCAAACCACCAGCTCTATCCTCAAGCTGTTAAAAGACATAAATCGCCAGTTAAACCTGACTATTCTACTGATTACCCATGATATGAACGTGATTAAGCAAGTTTGCGACCGGGTAGCAGTAATAGATAATTCCCGCATTGTAGAAATCGGGGATGTGCTGTCAGTATTCTCCAGACCAGCCACCCCCACCTCCCAGAGCTTTATTAACATGGTGGTTAAAAAGGATATACCGGAAGATTTAATCCATGCTAAACAAGTTCCCCAGGGGCAGCTGACTCGTTTGATCAGGGTGTCTTTTATCGGCAGTTCCGCTGGAGAACCAATTATATCTTCCATGATTAAGCAATATGCCATCGATGTAAATATTCTCTATGGCAATATCGACAGGGTTAAAGACATTCCCTTTGGCAACCTGGTTTTAGAACTGATTGGGGAGGCTACCTTATTGGATAAGGCTATGACTTACCTCCGGGAACGAGGCTTAGAAATCGAGGTGTTAAACAATGTTTGAAGCATCTTTCCTACTAAACCTTCCCTGCCTGGTGGGTGCCACATCAGTAGATATCTCTTGGTTAATTGAGAAGGTGTCTCTGGCCACCTGGGAGACCATTTATATGGTGGCAATCTCCACCGCACTGGCTTATGTAATGGGACTTCCTTTAGGAGTAATACTAGTCATCACTGATAAAGGACATATACTGGAAAATGCCATGGTAAATCAAATTCTAGGCTTTATCGTCAATGTTTTCCGTTCCATACCCTTTATAATATTTTTGATCCTGGTAATTCCTTTAACCAAACTCCTGGTGGGAGGTTTTATTGGAACAGTGGCTTCCATGGTTCCCCTTACCTTAGCCGCAGTTCCTTTTGTAGCCCGGTTAGTAGAGACCAGCCTCAAGGAAATAGAATGGGGACTTATTGAGGCAGCCTTGTCTATGGGTGCCAATACCTGGCAGATTATTACCAAGGTTTTACTCCCTGAAACCAGTCCTAGTCTTATTCTGGGGGTAGCGATAACAACTATTAATTTAGTCAGTTATTCGGCTATGGCCGGTATAGTGGGAGGAGGTGGATTGGGAACACTTGCCTACTATTATGGATATCAACGTTATCAAACTCTAGTTTTATTGGTAACGGTCGTCATTTTAGTAGTCATGGTTCAGGGTGTCCAGCTTCTGGGAGATACCCTGGCAGCGAGAGTGATTAAACAGAGGAGGTAAGAGAATGAAAAAGTTTATCGTACTGGTGCTCAGTCTGGTACTTATGACTGGGGCTCTGGTGGGTTGTGCTGGAGATAGTGAGCAAGGTCAGACCCCGGCACCTGATCAGACCGGAAAACTGGTGGTCGGTGCTACGGCTAAACCCCACGCTGAAATATTAGAGGTTGTAAAACCAATTCTGGCTGAGGAAGGTATAGAACTAGAGATCAAGGAATTTACTGACTATGTGCTGATTAATCCCGCTTTGGCCGAAGGACAGATTGATGCTAATTTCTTTCAACATATTCCCTACCTGGATGACTTTAACAGCCAGAACCAGGCTGACTTAAAATGGATTGCCAAGATTCATAACGAACCCATGGGTGTTTACTCCAACACCATAACTGACATAGATTCCGTAAGTGATGGAGCTACCGTAGGCATTCCCAATGATGCCACTAACGGTGGCCGGGCTCTGATGGTATTGGAAAGAGCTGGCTTGATCAAGTTAAAGGAAGGTGTCGGTGTCCTGGCAACCGAACAGGATATCGTCGAAAATCCCAAGAATATAAAAATTACCATGATGGATGCACCTATGCTGCCCCGGGCTTTGGAAGATTTAGACCTGTGCGTCATTAACAGCAATTACGCCCTAGAAGCTAACCTGAATCCGGTAGAGGATTCTATATTCATGGAACCCAAGGATTCTCCTTTTGCTAATGTTCTGGTAGTCCGCCCCGAAGATGAAAACAAAGAGTCAATCCAAAAACTGACCAAAGCCATGCAGTCTCCGGAAGTTAAACAATTCCTGGAGGAAAACTATCCCGGATCCTGTGTGCCCTCATTCTAATGCGTGATGGTAGCTTTACGCCATAATTTTTTATGTTTATGGCCGAATCCAGAGGGATATAAAAGCTGAAAAATAAGTGTTAATAGAAAACTAAAGCAATAGCCGTTTTGTGGTTTGTTTTCCATAAAACGGCTATTGTATCTGCATTAAATCTAAACCATAAATTGCTCGCTGGCTTTTTATTTAGCCTCTAGTTTGTGCTAAAAAATTGGGAAGCCAGGTAATGATTTCGGGGAAAACCCAGCATAGAATAAGTGCCAATATAACCAGACCTATAAAAGGAATTACGCCCCAGTAAATGTCTGTGATAGTTATACCTTTGGGAGCAATACCTTTTATATAGAACAAAGCGTATGCAAAAGGTGGTGTTAGGAAGGAGGATTGCAGTATTACAACTATCATCATAACCGCCCATAAAGGATCCAGTCCAAATTCGGCTATAATCGGCATAAAGATCGGAACTACGATAAGCAGTATTCCTACCCAGTCTATGAGCATTCCTAATAGGAATACTATCAGAAGTATAATTATCATTGTCCCAGTTGGGCCTAAACCTAAGGCAGCGATAAATTGTTTTACTACTGTTCCACAACCAACACCGAAGAAAACAGCTGTAAATATATTAGCACCTATAGCAATGAATGCTATCATGGTACTGGTTTTCAAGGTGGAAATGGCTGATTCTTTTAGTACTTGCCAGTTTATTTTACGGTAAGCTAAAGCTATCAAAAAGGCTCCAAAGGCACCTAGGCCAGCCGCTTCAGTTGGCGCGCAGATACCAGCCAAAATCGCACCCATTACCGCTAAAATCAGGAATATGAAAGGAACAAAGGCTTTGATTCCATCCCATACGGAGTAGATTACTTCACCTTCACGTATGGCTTCTTGCGGAACCACATCTTTTTTTACTTTAATGAGTACAAAGGTGTAAAGCATATACAGAGCTGCTAACATAAGTCCGGGGATAATTGCCGCGGCAAACAAGTCTACT